>Ga0068871_100000114_pt1 | contig 49426 bp, 58 predicted proteins | sample KBSMisM72_FD_72750 | JGI IMG/M metagenome (GOLD analysis project Ga0068871, IMG submission 72750) | Miscanthus rhizosphere microbial communities from Kellogg Biological Station, Michigan, USA - KBS Miscanthus M7-2 | ecosystem: Host-associated > Plants > Roots > Rhizosphere > Soil ...
GCAGCAGTGGCAGTTTTGAATGACAGAAACAAATGGATATAGCAGCTTAATTTGAATATCGGACTGCTACTGCCACTTCCACTGCAACTCCAAAAATCAAGCAATCTGCACGTCTTCCAAAACCTTTCCGTTTTCGCATTTAATAATGCGCGATGGGAAAGTGCGGATGATGTGATAATCGTGAGTGGCTATTAGGATGGCAGTGCCTGATTGGCTGATCTGCTTTAATAGCAGCACAATTTCTTCTGAGGTATCCGGGTCGAGGTTTCCGGTTGGTTCGTCTGCCAGGATGATCTCCGGATCGTTGATCAACGCACGGGCAATTACTACGCGTTGCTGCTCACCGCCGGATAGCTCATGAGGCATTTTTTTAAGTTTGGAACGTAAACCGACTTTCTCCAAAACGTCTAGTGTGCGTTCGGCGATCAGTTTCTTATCTGTCCAACCAGTGGCCTGCATCACAAAGCGAAGGTTTTCTTCAATAGAACGGTCGGTCAGCAATTGGAAATCCTGGAATACGATGCCTAGTTTTCTGCGCAGGAAAGGGACGTCTTTGGAAGCTAATTTCCGCAGATCATAGCCGCAGGCATGACCTTCGCCACCAGGGATGTTTATGTCACCATAAATTACCTTCAGCAAGCTGCTTTTCCCGGAGCCTGTTTGACCGATAAGCCATACGAAATCGCCCTTATCTACATGCAGGTTCACGTTTGACAAAACCAGGTGCTTTTGCTGAAAAATATCAACATTGTTAAGCTTTATAATTGAGTTTCCGATCATTTTATAGTTCCAGTTTTAAGATCTGTCCAAAGGGCAGGTCTTTAATAATATTCATGATTTGTTCTGTCTTGTTACCCAATCCCACCTTATCCAGCGATTTGTCAGGCCTGTCGACCCTGAAATAAGCCAGCAGCGTAAACTGATCGTCGCGCAGCTGCACATAGTCAGGTATTTTGGCAACGCCTTTAACTTTTATAATATACATTAGTATGCTTCGCGTCATTGGTCATTTGCTTTGCGTCATTAGTCATTTGTACGAATAACACCAATGACTAATTAACGAATGGCTAATGACTACGACCAAAGGTATCGTTTATTTAAAGCTTTGTCAAGAAATCCATCGTATCTACGCCATCGGCATAATCCCATAACGCGGGCTGCTGACTTTCGCCGAAACCTACTACTTGGTTTGCTGCTTTTATTCCGGCTGTGCTGACGATACACTGTATGTTTTCGCTTTTACGTTTTAGTAGGGCTTCAACTGAGGCGGTGTCTTTATATTGCTCATGAAATACTACTGCCAGCGGGGATACCATGCGGTCGTCTTCTTTTACCAGCAGAAAACCATTGTCAAGATGTTTGTCCCTGTTTACGAGGTAAATGGATTTGTTATAATCGTAATTGTTGTGGTATTTATGATGATTAATGATGGTATAGTGCGGCTCTATCGCTTCAAAAAATTGGACAAAATTATAATCTTCGGGAACCAGCAATTTAGATACGTTACGACAGCCTAATCCAAAATAGTCAAATATGTCATGCCCTAATTTATAAAGCTGTTCAGTTGTTTCCTCTCCTGTCAAAACCGCCACACTGTTCCGGTTTTTGCGGATGATGTTCGGGACTTTGCCGAAGTAAAACTCAAAATAGCGGGAGGTATTATTACTGCCCGTTGCGATCACAGCATCAAAGTTTTCCAATCGCTCTACAAAACTGTATCGTGACTGAAATTCAGGTTCGATTTTTACCAGCATATCAAGCACATATTTAATCAGCCGTGCATCCTGAGATGAGGCTTTGATTAGTGCGTTATTGCCTGTGATCAGCACACACAATGCATCGTGAAAACCAACTAATGGGATATTACCGGCAAGGATCAAACCAACCTTTTTACCTGTATTATCATGATCAATTTTGTATTTATTTAGCCAGGTTGTCAGGTCTTCTTTGTTAAGCATTTGGCCAATGGATTTCACCGCGTGCTCAACATTTTGCGGAGTGAACCAGGCATTGTAATGATATTGATCGTTTATGAGGGCATTTAATTGTTCGTCGGGGTAACTTAATTGAGTGCCTAACGTAGAAAACACATCTATTAAGTAGTTTTTATTTAATTTTGACATATTAATGAAATCGGGGCGAACCCCTGAACTGTTTTTTTGTTATATTTGCGTGCTTATTTAGCAAGGCAAAGGTAAGTTTAGAATATAAGATATAAGAAACTATGGCGATTAAAATCACCGATGAGTGTATAAACTGTGGGGCTTGTGAGCCGGAATGCCCAAACAACGCAATTTATGATGCTGGCGCTGCCTGGAGATTCTCAGACGGTACAGGTTTGAAGGGATTGATCGATTTTGGCGATGGCAATACATTAAATGCTGAAGAAACTCAGGCTGCATTGTCTGACGATATATATTACATTGTACCTGATAAGTGTACCGAGTGTGTTGGTTTTCACGATGAACCACAATGTGCTGCAGTATGCCCGGTTGACTGCTGTGTAGACGATGAAGACGTTCGCGAATCAAAAGAAGAACTTTTGGCCAAGAAAGAATGGCTGCATATGAACGAATAAATTTGTTTAATGTTAATACTGTGGGGGAATGTGTGATTTTATACATTCCCCTATTTTTTTACTGAATAATTTAACTATTGTTGCGTAAGATTTCCCTGACCCTAAATCTTAATTTTTAACAATGGAATATGGTATTTGTAATTTAGCTGTAATACCCCTCAGAGCCGAAGCGAGCGATAGAAGCGAGATGGTTTCCCAGATTCTTTTTGGCGAAACTTTCGAGATTTTGGAATGGGCAGAACGCTGGGTTAAAGTAATTACAACTAATGACAATTACGAAGGCTGGATCGGGCGACTGCAATTTGCTATGCTGGGTCATATCGCCTACAAAACACTCAAAGAAAATCCTGCACCAATAACGTATCGTGCGGTAACGCAAGCCTGGAAAAAGCCCGATAATAGCGTATTATACCTGCCTGTTGGGAGTTCATTAGCATTCCTGAAAGGGACTACCTGCCAGATCAATAACGAACAATTTGAGATAATAGGAGAGATAGGGGAAACCGCAACGCTGGATATTGTTGCAAAATCTTTCTTAAACGCGCCTTATTTATGGGGCGGCCGTACTCATTATGGTATTGATTGCTCCGGGTTTACGCAGGCGGTTTTTAAACTGCGCGGCTACGGGTTGAAAAGAGACGCCTGGATGCAAGCGGAGCAAGGTAAAGTGGTCGACTTCCTGGCCGAGGCACGATTAGGCGATCTGGCCTTTTTTGATAACACAGAAGGCAAAATCACACACGTAGGTATTATGCTGAATAACGAACAGATCATCCATGCGTCAGGCCGCGTTAAAATTGACCGGATTGATAACCAGGGCATTTATTCAGAAGAGCAAAAACGCTATACGCACAAACTGCGTATCGTAAAGCGCCTCTACTGATCAGGAATTTTTTAAAACCGAAATAATATTTCCTGCTGGATCGGTAAACCAGGCAATGTCTGGCCCCATGCCATTCCCGCGAACAATACCCTTTGCATCAGTTTTCATATCGCCCATATCATATTGCTCAAATTTTACACCTTTGGCGGTTAGTTCATCTACAGTCTTATCCAGGTTATCCACGGGAAAATTCAATACGGTAAATGAAGCAGGTGTGTGGTTGGGTTTGGGATAGATCATTACTTTAGTTCCGCCGGTAACATCTAATTCGAGCATGCTGTAACCGCCGCCCATTTCTATTTTATTGGCATTAAGTCCTAAGGTGCCCTGATAGAACCCTATTGCCTTATCGATGTCGTTCACCGAAAAACTGCTGAATGCTTTTTTGTCTAAAAACATAAAAGGATCGATTAAATGGTTAATAATGTAAAATTAGAAACACTTAATCAATCCTTTAGGTTTTGATCGCGGCAAATTGGAGGGTTGGATGCGACATTTAAGCAGCACAGGGTCCTGTACGAGAGACCCTGCCGTGATTCTGAAGGGGCGAGCGATGTTTATTGCTGAGCCATTGATATCAGATTTCCACAGGTGTCATCAAATACCGCTATTATAACCTGCCCCGCGGGTGTTGGCGGCATGGTAAACCTCACGCCTAAACTTTTTAGCCGTTCATATTCTTTGTTGATGTCATCCGTGCCAAAGACGGTAGCAGGAATATTGGCGTTGAACAATATTTTCTGGTATTCAGCCGCAGCTGGTTTGCCATCAATTTGTATCGATGGGTTCCAGTTAGGCTCCAGCAGTACTTCAACATCCATATTTCCTTCGGGAGAAATAACGGTCAGCCATTTGGCATCACCCACAGGAAGCTCGGTCTTTTTAACAAACCCTAATTTCTCAGTGTAGAATTTTAGAGCCTTATCCTGATCATCAACCAGGATGCTTGTTACAATCACTTTCATAATGTTTCAGCTTGTTTATCAAAGTAGTTAATAATCGAAGTGCCGATAATGTAAGTCCATCCGGCTTCGAAACTGCTTCTTGCAAAATCTTTATTGTCAGTTGGGAAGGTCTCCAGGCCTTCGTGAGTTAATTTCAACCTTGTTTTATCACCTTCAGAGAACAACTCCCAGGTCACAAACGAATTACCGGGATAATCCTGGTAACGCCAGCTGTATTGCAATAATTTGCCGGGTTCTACTTTGGTTATTTTACATAAATGTATGTAAGTCATCTCTTCGCTGCCACCTTCGAAAGTAAATTCGAAACCTAATACAGGTTCAAATTCTGCCAGGTTAAAATACCATTCTTTCATCTGGTCCTTGTTAGTAATGGCTTTCCAAACCCTTTCAGGTGACGCATTTAAGGTGCGTTCAATTACAAATGGTTCGTTTTTCATATGTTTATCCGTTTTATGAATATCAAATGTCTTTCTTCAGCCTTCTGTTTTGCCTAAATAGCGCTTTAATGATGAGTCTAGTAAATTACTCCAACCTTCGGCAAAATCTTCTTTTGAACCCACTTCTTCAGCTGGGAAGGTTTCAACCCCCTCGTGTGTAAGTCTAAGTTTTGTTCCACTCCCTTCTGGAAATAACTCAAATGTCAGTAAAGAGTCGCCCTTGAGGCCCCCAAATCTCCAGGTATATTGTAATACCTTTTCGTATTCTACTTTGGTTATTTTACATAGATGCAAATGCTGCGCCGGGCCTCCTTCAAAACTAAACTCGAAGCCTGGCTCGGGTTTAAACTCTGCCAGGTCCAGAAACCATTTTTTCAAGTGATCTTTGTCGGTAATAGCTTTCCAGACCCTTTCGGCAGGTGCGTTTAGCGTGCGCTCAATTACAACTGGTTCATTTTTCATTATTTCTTATTTTAATTGGTTTGTTGTTTGTTTCATTAGCTATGTCCTTTGCCAGGAAGTCTTCCAATGCATCGAGTTTTTGATTCCAGAACACGCGATATTGCTCTACCCATTCTGAAACTTCATTCAGCTTCTGCAATTTTGCTTCACAGTAACGTTCCCGGCCCTGCTGCTTTATTGCAACAAGTCCGCACTGTGTTAAGATTTTTATTTGTTTAGATATAGCAGGGCGGCTGATATCAAAACGCTCGGCAACAGCATTCAGATTCATAGGTTGATTTGCTATCATATTAATAATGGCACGTCTTGTTGGGTCTGCTATTGCCTGGAATACATCTCTTCTCATAATTATTTATCTACTTGTAACTGATCGGTTACAAATATATAGGAAACCGATTGGTTACGCAAAATGTTTTTTAATATTTAATTAAGTGGATGTAGACCTTAATCAACATGAATCAATAATTTTAGAAAATATTTATGAGTGACAAGCAACAGCCCAATAATCCCCTCCACGGGAAAACATTAGAAATGATTCTAAATGCATTGGTGGATAAGTACGGCTGGGCCGAATTGGGCTACCGGATCAGAATCAATTGTTTCCTGGATAATCCAAGCATCAGTTCCAGCTTAAAATTTCTTCGCAAAACTTCCTGGGCGCGTAAAAAGGTAGAAGAATTGTACATCAACAGTCAATAGATTAGCATCTTATTAACCAAACGCTTAAATTGTACTCACCAATTATAATTTTAAGCATCTATGGCTAATATCAATTCAAAGGGCGTTGAAAAAAACACCTTCGACGCTATTGTAATAGGCTCAGGTATCAGCGGTGGGTGGGCTGCTAAGGAACTTTGTGAACATGGTTTAAAAACGCTGGTGCTTGAACGCGGTAAGAACGTAGTTCACTTGAAGGATTACCCGACAGCGACAAAAAATCCCTGGGACTTTCAGCATCGTACCTACGAGCCCCTTACTGTTACCAAAGAGAATCCGATCGTATCAAGGTGCTATGCTTTCAGCGAAGCGAGCCAGCATTTTTTTGTGAAGGATAAAGAGCATCCCTATGTGCAGGATAAACCTTTTGATTGGATACGCGGCTACCAGGTTGGCGGGAAATCACTACTATGGGCACGGCAGACTCAGCGATGGAGCAAATTCGATTTTGAAGGCCCGGGTAGAGATGGTTTTGCAGTGGATTGGCCAATTCGTTATGATGATATTGCGCCATGGTATAGTCATGTGGAGCGATTTGCAGGTATAGCAGGTAACCGGGATGGTTTGGAAACGTTACCTGACGGGGAATTTTTACCTGCCTGGGAAATGAATGCGGTTGAAAAGGATATGAGCAAGCGCATCAATGCGCATTATAAAGATAGGCATGTGGTTATTGGCCGTTGTGCACATTTGACCAAACCTAATGAGATACACAAACAACAGGGGCGCGGACAATGCCAGGCACGTAGCCTGTGCGAAAGAGGCTGTCCATTCGCAGGATATTTCAGTTCGAATTCATCAACGATTCCCTGGGCGGAAAAGACTAGTAACCTAACTTTGAGACCTGACTCGGTTGTTCATTCCATCATTTATGATGAAAAGAAAGGCAAGGCTACAGGTGTGCGTGTGATTGATGCGCATACCAAAGAAGCAACGGAATATTATGCAAAGATCATTTTTGTGAATGCGGCTACGATGAATACCAATTTGGTTTTACTGAACTCTACCTCATCGCGCTTTCCGAATGGTTTGGGCAACGATAATGGCCTGCTCGGTAAGTTTGTCGCATTTCATAATTATCGGGGAACATTAAGCGCCTCGATGGATGGTTATCTTGATTCGTATTATTATGGCCGTCGTCCTTGCGCGATTATGATGCCGAATTTCAGGAACGTCTACAAACAGGAAATGGACTTTTTGCGCGGTTATATGACTTTCTATTCAGTACTGCGTGCGGGGTGGGGCATGCTACTGATGGCCCGCAGATTGGTGGCGGTTATAAGGAGGCTATATCAGAAGCCGGTCCGTGGGTAGTATACGTGCAGATGCAGGGGGAAACGATTCCGAAGGAAACCAACCATGTGAGTCTAAGCAAGGATGAAAAAGATGCCTGGGGCATACCGTTGCTAAAAACATCGGTAGCTTATGATGATAACGATATAAAAAGCATGAAGGACTTCACTGCACAGGCAGAAGAAATGCTAACGATAGCCGGTTGTAAAGACATCAGGACTTATGATACCAACCAGGCACCTGGTTTAGATATCCACGAAATGGGCGGTGTACGCATGGGTAAAGATCCTAAAACCTCTATGTTGAATGCCTGGAACCAAATGCATGCCTGCCCGAACGTATTTGTAACAGATGGCTCATGTATGGTATCAACCAGTACACAAAATCCGTCGCTTACATTTATGGCAATAACAGCCCGTGCAGCTAATCATGCGGTGGAGGAGTTGAAGAAAGGTAACCTTAGTTAGAGATTAGTTGACTAGAGATTAAAGATTAGGTGTTAGTCGCATTAGTAAATCCTAATCTCTAATTAACTAATCTCTTAACTACACTTTCTTCGGCGGTAAATCAAAAGCTTGTGCATCATGCTCAAAGTGGCCTTTGTGAGAACCATCGCAGAAGGGTTTGTTTGCTGATAATCCGCAGCGACAGATGGAAACGATGGTGCGGCCTTGTAAACCGTATTGGTTGCCTTGGGCGTCGACAATTTCAAAGTCGCCGTCAATTTTTACTGATCCGTTGCTGTTTATAGTAAGTTTGGTTGATGCCATGTAGATTTTATTTGCTGCAAAAATAATAATCCGCCCCAAATTAAATTATCAATTATTAATTTGAGCTGAAATGAATAGATACCCGCCTCATATCATGAAGAAACTACTCTTTGCCGCATTGATTTTACCTGTTGGATTTTGCCATGCTCAAACTCAAATCAGTCAATTGCCGACTCTAACGCAAATCAATCGGGCATCAGAAAAAATAGACTGGCTGGTACATAAGTCTGTTGAACGCTCCGGAGTTTATAAAAGTGCGGACGGAAAAGAGATCATCCTATATAACGGACTGTTCAAACGGACTTTCAGAATTCAACCCAATGTAGCCTGCGTGGATTTCGTGAATCAAAGCAGCGGCGAACAAATGCTGAGGGCTGTTGAACCCGAAGCCCGGTTAATCATCAACGGCAAACCAGTGAACATAGGCGGGTTGTACGGGCAAAAAGAGAAGGCCTATCTTCTAAAGGAATGGGTTAATGATCTGAAAGCGCATGAACAAGATTTTCAATACAAGGGCTTTACGGTTTCACAGTCCATTCAAACTTATGTAAAATGGCACCCACGTTTATGGGTCCGGAACAAACAGCTTCCAACAGGCAAAACTTTAACCTTTATTTATTCGGGATCTGATCAGTTAAAGGATTTGACGGTTAAAGTGAATTATGAGATTTATGACGGTATTCCGCTTATCTGTAAATGGATAAGTGTTGAAAATAAATCGAAAGAGAGTATTAGGATAGACAATGCAGTTAATGAAATATTGGCAACGCCGGAAGAGGAATCAGCAGTAGTGGGGAAGGTTGACCAGATGAAAATTCCGCATAGTATTTATATTGAAAGCAACTACGCTTTTAATAATGCCATGAAAGCGGATCTGTCCGACCAAACCACACACTGGAAAGCGGATTCGACCTATACTTCGCAGGTAAATTATGATTACAATACCCCTTGTGTGCTGGAAGTTTACCCTGGTTTTGGTACTGGCGTAAAGCTGCAGCCCGGCGAAATTTTTTATTCAATAAGAACATATGAAATGCTATTTGATAGCTATGATCGCGAACGAAATGGATTAGCGCAACGAACTATGTACCGAACCATAGCTCCCTGGACTACCGAGAATCCCATCTTTATGCATCTGGTCAGTTCTGATCCTGAAAAAGTGAAAAATTGTATTGACCAATGCGTTGCAACAGGTTACGAAGGGTTGATATTGAGTTTTGGCAGTGGATTGAATATGGAAGACACTTCGGCGACGAATGTCACAAAATTCAAAGAACTGGCTGATTACGCCCATAGTAAAGGTATTTTAATCGGGGGATACTCGCTTTTCAGCAGTCGCAGGATAAGTGATGAGGATGATGTAATTGATCCGAAAACAGGTAAGCCGGATCTGAATGCAATGTTCGGCCATGCGCCGTGTCTGGGAAGCAAATGGGGATTGGCTTATCTTTCTCATATTAAATACTTTATCGCTAATACTTGCTTCGATATTTTTGAAAATGACGGGCCATATCCGGGTGATGTTTGCGCCTCAACAACGCATCCTGGTCATGAAGGATTAATGGATTCGCAATGGCAGCAAATGGAGTTGCAGAAAGGCTTATACCGATGGCTGAATGAGCGTGGCGTTTATGTGAATGCACCGGATTGGTATTTCCTTGATGGTACTAATAAGATTGCGCTGGGTTATCGTGAAGTGAATTTTTCACTGCCAAGGGAAGAGCAAATCATTCTAAACCGTCAGAATATTTTTGATGGCACATGGGAAAAGACGCCATCTATGGGTTGGGGCTTCGTTCCGTTAACAGAGTATCAAGGTGGAGGAGCAGCGGCTACGCTCGAACCCTTAAGTGCTCATCTTGATGCGTATGAAAAGCTGATGATGCAATATTATGGTTCGGGTGTGCAGGCTTGCTATCGCGGCCCGCGGCTTTATGATACAGAGATAACCAAACAACTGGTGATCAATACCATCAGTTGGTATAGAAAGCACCGGGATATTCTAAATGCAGATATTATTCACCTGCGCAGAGCTGACGGGCGTGATTGGGACGGGATATTACATGTTAATCCGCAATTAAAAGAGAAGGGTTTGGCAATGCTATACAATCCGCTTAAACATGAAATAGAGCGGACAATCGAATTGCCGCTCTATTATACCGGGATTAAAAATGCCGCAAAAGTTAGCGTTAAAAATGGTCAACCGATAGCTTATAACTTGGATCAGAATTCGAAAGTGAAACTAACAGTGAAAATCCCTGCTGAGGGTTATACCTGGTTATTGATAGAATAAATTCAAAGAAGTTTTTAGATAAAAGAATTACCCGTAGGGTCTACCGTATTGTAGCAAAACAATAATAATATGATTTTGCCCCGTAAGGGCTACCCCTAACCGATATGCAATTGATAAAGGGTAGCCCCGACGGCGTAAAAGATGGTATTTGACAAGGATTCTACAAAGCAGTAGCCCCTTCGGGTCATAAAGCTAAAATTATGTTAGACTTTTCGACGAGCCATTTGCCATAGTTAAAGTCCGCTATCATCCAAAGCAAAAGTCGTTTTGCGGTCTTTCCATTTTCCCTGGGTAAAGTCAGGGAACTCCTGCGGCTGGTTTCCTGTTGCTATCGATTTTTCAGAAAGCGGCGTGATCACGCTCATGGTAACTGAATCATATACATCAATAGGAGTAGGGCCTTTCTTCTTCACTGCCTCTACGAATGCATTGAATACAAAGTAATCCATACCACCATGTCCTGCACCCGAGGCTTTATCAGCATATTTTGCCCAAAGCGGGTGATCGTATTGCTCGAACCATTTTTTAGATGGATCCCATTCGTCTTCTTTCTGGCTCTTATAATTGATATAAACCGATTCGTTCAAATCCATCCAGATGCCTTCTGTACCCTGTACCCTGAACCCTAATGAGTATGGCCGGGGTAAATGACAATCGTGACTTAACATTATTGTCTCTCCATTAGCACAATTGATTAAGGTGGTAGTAACGTCTCCGTTTTTGAAGTTGATCTTTGCATTAGGGTGGCCAGGAGATTTTTCTTCAATATAAGTATTTAGACCTCTTGATTTTGAGGAAAACGAAACCAGGTTGGTAAAGCGGTTGCCATAGTTGATATTTGCATAATGCATCAATGGCCCGGCACCATGAGTGGGGTAGATGTCGGCATTGCGGTCGATATTAAATTGGGTGCGCCATTGGGCTTCACTTAATGCATTTTGACCGAATTCAACGCCATGTCCATAGAAGTGTTTGCCATCGTTAAATAACACATCGCGAAGGTTGTGCTGATAACCACCCTGGAGGTGGATGATCTCACCAAACAAACCTTTACGAACCATATTTAAAGCAGCCAATACATCGCGGCGGTAACAAACGTTTTCCAATGTCATATAAGGTATGCCTGTATGCTCAGACGTTTTTACAATATCCCAATGGTCATCGACTGATAACCCTGCCACGACCTCACAGCCCACATATTTTCCGGCCTTCATAGCATCAATTGCCTGAGAGTGGTGGAACTGCCATGGTGTGGCTATGATTACCGCATCAATATCTTTGCGATCGAGCAATTTTTTATAAGCATCCAGGCCACCTGTATATTCAGCGGGGAGTTTTTTACCTGCTTTTTTAAATTGTTCGCGACAATATTGTAATGAGCTTTCCTGCGTATCGCAGATGGCTACAATTTCCACGTCATCTCTTAATAAGCCTTCCTGTATATGATTCCGGCCACGAAGCCCTACGCCAATATAGCCTAATCGTACTTTGGTGGTGTCGGCAAAAAGTGAACCTGCGGGAAGGATGGTTAATCCGGCTGTTGCCAGTGCGCTTTGTTTAATAAAGTCTCTGCGATCCATAATTTATAGTTTGGTTTATGATTGTTCAATGGTTATTCTAATGTGTTTTTGCCCGATACAGAAGCCGCTTCAGTTTGATGGAGGTCGAATATCAGCACTTCATTCTTTCCTTTCTTTAGCCAGGGGGCGGGGCAGTATAACCGCTTTTGCGGGCCGATATCCCAATAGCGCCCCAGATTATGCCCATTTATCCATATCACGCCTTTTTTGTATTTGCTCAGGTCGACATAAGTATCTGATACTCTCTCAAGCGAGAAGTTGCCTTTGAAAAATGCACCGCTCTTGTCTGGGTTGATAGTAGCAGGTTTTAGCGTCGAAATATATTGACTGTCGAATGGTAGTTTGTAAATATTCCAGTCCATCAGGGTCATGCCATTTAAAGTTACCCGGTCGGTAATACCTTTACGGTCGATCATATATTGAGCGAAATTGATATGGCCCATGGCTTCTACAAATATTTCCAGAACCGGGTCTTTTACATCCGATTTGGGCAGATTAATACTCCATTTGCCACTGTCCCGTTCTACCTTACCAACATATTTGCCATTTAAAAATACAGTGGCATAATCATGTGGTTCAGTAATGGCCAGCCGGCCGCTTTTATGGCCTATCAGTTTGGTTTTATATAAAATGTATCCGGATGATTGGTCAAGCGCTTCCATGGGTTTAGGCTGAGCAGATTTTACCGGCGCTGGCAAATTAGCCCAGACGGTAGAGTAAGGCTGCATTTTTATTTCAGGAATAGTTATAGTCTCTATCGGCTTGGGTACTTCGGGTATCTTATATTTTGCATATTTTGAGATCAGTCGGCGTAACGCAAAATATTTCGCAGTTGGTCGGCCTTGTTCATTTATAGGAGCATCGTAATCATAGCTGGTTACGTCCGGCTGAAACTGTATCGGCGTAAATGCATTTGCGCCTGCAGTAAAGCCAAAATTGGTGCCGCCATGAACCACATAAAGGTTGAAAGAATGTTTGTTATCCAGTAAAAACTTTACCTCCTTCAGTAAATCAGCGGTATCCGGCTTTTGCCATTTCTCGCCCCAGTGGGTTAACCATCCAGGGTAAGTTTCACTGCTGAATGCAGGTACATTTGGATTATATTTTTTAGCCTCATCAAAGTCAGCCTCGCTGCTACCGCTATCCAAACCGATCACAGCGCCATAAACGTTTCCTGCTTCCAGCATAAAGGCAGTGGGACCGTCGGCTGTGTAGAATGGTACATTGATGCCGTTTTTGATCCATATTTTGCGAACGGTTTCCATGTAGGTTTTGTCGTTGCCGTAGCTACCGTACTCGTTTTCAACCTGCACCATTACTATCGGTCCACCATTGATACATAGCAGCGGCTTAACGATAGTGGCCAGCCGCGTCATGTATCTTTCGGCAGCGGCCATATAGCGCGGATCCATGCAACGGATCTTAATATCAGGGATTTTCAATAAATAGGATGGTATTCCACCAAAGTCCCATTCCGCACATACATATGGTCCGGGCCGAAGGATAACCCACATGCCTTCCTGCTGGCAAACTTTGATGAATTCGCCTATGTCATGATTGTCGGTCTTAAAGTCAAACACGCCGGGTTTGCTTTCGTGATAGTTCCAGAACACATAAGCCGCAATAGTATTACACCCCATGGCTTTGGCCATTTGGATACGGTTGCGCCAGTAAATCCTTGGTATCCGTGCAGGGTGCATTTCACCGCTAATGATCTGGAACGGTTTCCCGTTCAGTAAAAATTCAGTTTTACTTAATGAAAATGTGTTTTTCGAATTCTGGGCTAACGCTGAAAAGTCTGCAAATAGGAATGAAATGATAAATAAGAAGGGTAGGAATAAGTCTTTTGTTTTTTTCATAGATTATCTAAAAAATATTAAAAACAGATGCATTAAAAAAATACCAGACACACCAAACTGTCAGCAAGCGAAAATATTGAAAATATATTAATGTGTGCGCACACATTTTATAATTTTCAATATATTTTTGTCCTGAATTTTTATTTATGTCAGAAAATAGCCTATACATATCGCGACTGCCGGGTGTTAATCAAAATACGCCTGTTGGAAACATTGTTACCCTTCTTGAAAAGGAGAGAAGTCATAAGATAAACATCCAACCCTGGCCAGTGTACCCTGAATATTATGATCTGCCTAAAGTTTCCTTCAAAATAGCTCATGGTAACGATTGTATTTTCATCAAATATGATGTAGAGGAACATGAAGTGCTGGCTCGTTACCGGAATACCAATGACCCGGTTTATAAAGATAGCTGTGTAGAGTTTTTTATTGCCTTTAATAATGAAAACTCATACTACAATCTGGAGTTTAACAGGCTGGGAACCTGTTTAGGGGGATTTGGGGCGTTTGGAGAAACAAGAACGTCATTACCTGCAAAATTGCTGGAAACAATAAGATATGAACGATCTATACTTCAAAAGAAAGGCGGCCCGGAGCCTACCATTAACTGGACATTGATGCTGGTAATACCGATACAAATATTTTGTTTTCATCAGGCTGATGTGCTTAAAGGAAGAAAATGCCGGCTGAATTTTTATAAATGCGGCGATGATCTTACCCAGCCGCATTTCCTTGCATGGAAAAATATTGTAACCCCACAGCCCGATTTTCATCAGCCTGATTTTTTTGGTGATGCCATATTTGGCTAATATGGATAAAGCAGGGAATAAATATTAACTTTATTGGAGTTAACCTAACATTCGTCCAATTTTCCTGCATGGAGCCTATAATTTCTCAGAAGCCTGGAAGAGTATTGTCAATTGATGTAATGCGCGGCATTATTATGATCCTGTTGGCTGCCGAAAGCTGCTCGGTTTATGAATCGTTTAAAAAACTTGAACCGGGAGGAATATTCGGTACCGTCCTGAATCAGTTTTTTCATCACCCCTGGCATGGATTGCATTTCTGGGATCTGCTGCAACCGTCTTTTATGCTCATTGCCGGTACGGGGATGTATATTTCATATTGCCATAAGCAGGAGAAAGGGATAACATGGGCGCAAAATTTTAAGCACATTGCTATACGTTCGGTAAAGCTGTTTTTGTTAGGTACGGGTTTGCATTGTGTTTATGCTGGTAAATTGGTTTGGGAGCTATGGAATGTGTTGACACAGCTATCAGTTACCAGTATTGTTGCTTATCTTATTATTAACAGGTCATATAAGTTCCAGATCGCTGTTTCCGCAATTTTGTTGATCATTACTGAGTTATTATACCGACTGATTTTGGTGCCGGGATTTGACCAGCCATTTGTAGAGTATCAGAATTTTGGTGCATACATGGATACTGTGCTGATGGGTAAAATAAATCATGACGGCTGGGTAGCGATTAACATTATTCCTACAGCGGCACATACTATATGGGGAGTGTTGGCAGGGAAACTATTGGTATCCAATTATACAGCTCAACAAAAAGTTAAATATTTATTATTAGCCGCAATCGCTGGTTTGATTTTAGGTTTTGGGTTAGATTGGCTTCATATCACACCGATCATCAAGCGTATTGCAACAAGCTCGTTCACTTTGGCTTCAGGTGGATGGGTATTTTTGATGATGGCATTTTGGTATTGGCTGGTTGACTTAAAAAAATGCACCAAATATGCGTGGATAGCCGTGGTGGTGGGGGCGAACGCTATTTTTATATATCTATTTTTTGAAACGGTGGGCTACCAATGGGTAAATGGTTTTGTCGCGATCTTTGTACGCGGATTTTCCAGTTTGGCAGGTATGGAGCCTAAGATATCGGCTGTTCTTTCGGCTTTGGTAACCTGGTTTTTGGAATGGGGTTTGTGCTATTGGCTCGCTAAGAATAAGGTGTTTATTAAATTGTAGGCATCTTGTAAAGACGCGATGCGTCGCGTCTTTACAAAAATCGTTTTATAACCTCTTTTTTAAATTTTCCTTCACCCCATTTTCCCATTCCTCTTTTAGGATGCTCAATACTATAGAATCGCGGCGGGTGCCATCCTCCAGCCACATGTGACTGCGCAAAATGCCTTCAGGCTTGCAACCAATACTTTTCATAGCAGCAATGCTACGATCATTGCGGGCATCTGCCCTAAACTCAACCCGGTACATGTTCAAATCCTCAAAGGCGAATTGAAGCAATAAAAACTTACAATGCTTGTTTAAACCGGTCCCTCTAAATTTTTCACCATACCAGGTGTAGCCCAACTGCAGCATATTATTTTGCGGTTGTATATCGTAAAAACGGGTACTGCCTGCACACTCACCACTCGTTTTATCAAACACAATAAAGGGATACTCGTTACCCGTCGCTTTATTGATCAATGCGGTACTCACATAGGCTTGCATGCCTTTTTCGCTGCGCGCGCTTGTTTGTGAATAGCGCCAGGTGTCAGGTTCATTTATAGCAAACGGCATCAGAAGCTCCAGGTCTGATGCTACTAATGGCCGTAACAGAACCTTGTCGTCTTCTAAAATATAATTGTCCAGGTGGTTAAATGGGCTTTTCATGATGCGATAATACTCAATTTCAATTCAATATCAATTGAGTATTAAAGCTCATTCCCAATCTTTACAAAAACCGAACAATTATGCTTTTAATTAACAGCGCTATTGAGTGAAGGCGGTGTTTTGCGTTTAGCTCTGAGTTTGATGATCTGGTAAATCACTCCAATAACATAAACGATCATTAAACCGTTAAGTACATTTTTCAATAGCGGATCAGTCGGGCCATCGGCTATCGGGTGACTGATCGGCAACCGGGTTAGTGATTCTACAAACAAAGGTATGCACGATAAAAACAAGGTTGCTGACATAACAATCACCTGGATATATTCGCCCAACTTACCTAAAATGCGCAGCCGGCGGGCAAAGATGCCGATCGGCAACAATATAAGGACAATAATGGCCAGATAATGACCTGCTGTAGGATGACCGAAACGCATGATGGGCAATCCGGTAACACAGGTGACGATGGTTAGCCAGATATACCATTTGCCCGGACTAGTAAGAGGATCGATTTTACCTGAACGAAATAAGGCATACAGAGCTATCAGTATAGCAAGGATACTAATGGCAGTATGGATAATGCCAAGGATGGAAAGGTGATTAGGTGTGAACATGATGATACGTTTTAAGTTTCCTAAATATAAGGATCAAATGGTTAATTTGAAGTGATAAACTTAGTCGCCGTAAATAATCTTGAATGAAAAAGCCCATCTGAATCACAGACAGGCTTTCTCATTATAGTTTGAAGAGTGATTTATGGGTTCTCAACACTCACGTCCTGGGCCAGCCTGGCATCATCAGGTGTCTTTTCCAGATCGCGGTCGAGGGTATATAGAGCATCATCATTGGCATTTGCTCCGCCGGCAACTTTAATTTTAGATAACAGATCAAGCGCGAGTGTTTCTTCTTCAGTTTGCTCTTTTACAAACCATTGCATAAAATTCCAGGTGGCCCAATCGCGTTCTTCCATGCTCATGTCCACTATGTTGTAGATATTCTTTGTGTTGTCCACTTCCGATTGAAATATCTTCTCGAAGCAATCATTTACATTCACCGGGTCAGGACCGGGGGCAGGTATTTCGGTAACTTTTACTTTCGCACCTCGTTTCAGAATATATTCCAATATCTTCATCATGTGATTGCGTTCTTCATTGGCATGCCTGAAAAGGAAATTGGCAATACCGTCGTAACCTTTGTCCGTTGCCCATGAGGCATATGAAAGGTATATCTGGGCATTGGCTGCCTCGTTGGTCATTTGCTGGTTTAAAGCTTCTGTAAGCGCAGATGATAATCGGTTAGTTTCCATATAGGCTAAAACTGCGAACACTCAGAATGGTTTGTGCCTCAGGCATAAATATTTGCATGAAATGATTTTGGGTAAATCTTATTTTAATTGTATATATCACACCATTAAACCTATTTTTGGCAGAGCCGAGTATATTGCCCAGATATGAAAGAATTTTTAGACCAGAATTTCCTCCTCCAAAATAAAACTGCCGAGCGACTGTATCACGAGTTTGCGAAAGACATGCCAATCATTGATTATCACTGTCACCTTGACCCTGAGCAAATGGCATCGAATGTCAATTTTAATAGTCTGACAGAAATTTGGTTAAAAGGCGACCACTATAAATGGCGGGCCATGCGTGCTAATGGGGTGAATGAGGCGTTTATAACAGGCGATAAAACAGACTGGGAGAAATTTGAGCAATGGGCAGCAACTGTACCTTATACATTGCGTAATCCGCTTTATCATTGGACGCACCTGGAGTTGCAGCGCTATTTTGGTATAAATGAGTTGCTGTCGCCCCAAACAGCAAAAGCAATTTATGATAACTGCACTGAAAAATTAAACGCGCCTGAGTATAACGTGCAGAGTCTGATCACTAAGATGAATGTAGAGGTGATCTGCACTACAGACGATCCACTCGATACTTTGGAGCATCATCAACATATTAAGAAAAGCAATTGGAATGTGAAAGTTTTCCCTGCATTCCGACCGGATAAAGCGATGAATGCAGATGATCCGAAAGCGCTGAATGAATACATTACTAAGTTGGAAACTATCGCCAATGTTTCAATCGACAGCTATGATAATTACCTTTCAGCTTTAAAAAGACGACACGATTATTTTGCCGAGAATGGCTGTATAATATCTGACCACGGTTTAGAGCAGCTATATGCTGAAGAATTTACACTCCAGGAAGTAGCGGTTATATTCGATAAAATACGCTTAGGTAAAGAACTGGAGCACAGTGAGGTGCTAAAGTTTAAATCGGCTATGCTACATGAATTTGCTTTATGGGATCATGAGAAGGGATGGGTGCAACAATATCATATCGGTGCTTTGCGTAATAATAATTCCCGTGCTTATCGCGAAATCGGTCCGGATACAGGCTATGATTCGATGGGGGATTTTAGCCAGGCCAGAGCTTTATCCAAATTCCTTAATAGACTGGATAGCACCAATCAACTGGCTAAAACTATTATTTATAATTTGAATCCGGCGGATAATGAACTGATTGCTACAATGGCAGGTAATTTTAATGATGGCTCTGTAATTGGCAAAATACAATTCGGTTCGGCCTGGTGGTTTTTAGATCAGAAAGATGGGATGATCCGGCAATTGAATGCTTTATCAAGCATGGGACTTGTAAGTCGTTTGGTGGGTATGCTGACAGATAGCCGAAGTTTCCTGTCGTTTCCAAGGCATGAATATTTCAGGCGATTGCTTTGCAATTTATTCGGTCACGATATTGAAAATGGCGAACTGCCAAATGATATAAAATGGACAGGGCAGATCATTAAGGATATTTGCTATTATAACGCGAAGAATTATTTCGGTTTTTAAAGAGGTGCCATGCTGGCACCCTCTATACTTTGTTATTCTTTGTAACGAATCTTAATCACCAATTTTTTCAAACTATCAGCCCCCTCAACCTTAATATCCGGCCGGTGGGCATCCTGCGGGAAAAATAAGAAGAATTCTTTTGGTGTGGCGGTAAGATATTTACCCTCAACGTTATAATTGGCAGCATCGCGACCTTCACTGTACGGCTCAGTAATTGTTGCTTTTGCAATAGGTGCCATGCCCAATTTTACCTTTCCCGAGATCACATACTGCAGATCAATATATTTCCTATGTGATTCCCATTTTACGTCTTCCAGTTTTTTGGGAGGGCCGGCTGAGATCATCGCATACGCATTATCACCATCGATAGGGTATTTTCCTGGTGCCATTGTTGCCAGTTTGCTGTCACCTAAAAACGTAAAGACTTTATCCCACAATGCTTTATCATTCTCATATTGCCTCATAAACTCCGTGCTGTTAATAGAAAGGTCGGGTTTTATTTTCAGGTCTTTCGACCACTCATGGCTCTTTACCCATTTATTGGCCGCTTTAACTTTTGCAGCGGAATCAGTTTGGGCATGCGCCGCTATTACAGCAGAAAACAGGAATAGAATGATGATGATTTTTAAGGTTTTCATAGATCAATAAATTGGCAATGCCAATATACATGTAAAAAAATTATGTCGTTAAGATGACATAGTTTTTTGCTGATTTGTTTGAATTTTGTAATTTTGTTTGTATGACGGTAGAAACTATAGAGGATTTTTATAAGAATAAATTCGACTGGATGCCGGATAATGTCCAGCAGAATATCGGGCACTTCAATGTGTTCAAAATGGATAATTATACGGTGCCTACAGGTAAACAGATGACCTATAGCCGCCGTAATTATTATAAGATCAGCTTGACCCGAGGTGAAGGAATATTGCATTATGCCGACCGGAGTATACAATTAACGGGCAAATCGTTAATGTTCTTTAACCCCCAGGTGCCTTATACTTTTGAATCGCTGGTCGAACATCGGTCAGGCTTCTTTTGCATATTTACAGATGAGTTTTTTACCGGCCGGTTTAGGGGCGGATTAAGTGATCTGCCGGTTTTTGCGATGAGGGGAAGGCCTGTTTACGCACTGAATGACGAGCAGGAAAACTATGTAGCCACGCTTTTTATGAAAATGCTGGATGAATTAAATTCAGACTTCGATTTTAAGTACGAGCTGATCAAAAATTATATCACTGAATTGGCTTATTATGCCCTCAAGACAAAGCCATCTGAAAACCTATACAAGCACATCGATGCTAAATCAAGAATAACCTCCGTGTTTACAGAATTGCTTGAGCGTCAATTCCCCATAGAGGCGCTTACTCAGCGGTTTTCTATGCGCTCAGCCAATGATTTTGCACAGCTACTTTCTGTTCATGTAAATCATTTGAATAGAGCCATACGTGAGACAACGGGTAAAACTACTACTGATCATATCGCTGAGCGTCTGTTGCGGGAGGCTAAAGTATTATTAAAGCAAACCGACTGGAATATATCCGAGATCGGCTACTGCCTGGGTTTTGAAGAGCCTACTCATTTTAATAACTTCTTCAAAAAGCAAACGCAGCTAACGCCTACTTCTTTTAGGAATGTTTGAATTTTGTAACCATTGGTTTGAATAATGTAATACTTTTCCTTTGCTTCTGAGTTAATTTTGTTCATATGAAGACAAGAACAGAAACAGACAGTAAGAAAAAAGTATGGTTCATCACCGGTGCGTCGAAAGGCTTTGGGCTGAGCATTGTGAAACAATTGCTTTGTGCCGGTCATTTTGTTGCTGCTACTTCACGGGATAAGGAAGCATTGGCTAAAGCAGTAAACAGGGATGAAAGTAACTTTTTACCATTGCAGGTTGATCTGGGAAACGAAAGCAGCGTATCGCTTGCTCTTCAACATACCTATGAAGAATTTGGCCATATTGATGTAGTGATCAACAATGCGGGCTATGGCATTGGTGGTACCATTGAAGAACTAACCGACGAAGAAACCCGCCGGGCATTCGATGTCAACGTATTTGCCACGCTGAATGTGATCAGAAGCGTTATGCCTTATCTGCGAGAACAACGCTCGGGGCATATTATCAATATCTCTTCCTCGGCAGGACTTGCTCCGGGCATGGGCTGGTCAATTTACTGTGCAGCTAAAGCCGCTGTGATTACACTGAGCGAAGTATTAGCTCAAGATGTAAAACACCTGGGCGTTAAGGTGACTTGTGTATCCCCCGGCTCGTTCCGTACTAATTTCCTTAATGGCGAATCAATAGCAGTCGCTCAAAACCTGATTGATGATTATGGGGACATTACTGAGGCACGCAGATCATATTTGAAGAGAGATGGCCAGCAACCTGGTGACCCGGAAAAAGCTGCATCGGCGATCATTCGAGTTGTTGGAGAAGAGAACCCTCCGGTGCACTTATTATTAGGTGGTGATGCTTATAATCGCGTGCTGACAAGATTGGACACCTTGCATAGCGGTATCCGTGCAATGGGAGAGCTTACCTGCTCAACCGACTTATAATCGCTTTGTTCTACGCTTGTTTTTAATCCATATATCAGAAAAGCTCCGGTTCTCTATTAAGGGCCGGAGCTTTTGGTTAATTCTAAATCTTGACTTATTTCAGTGCTGTTCCATAAAACTTAAGCCCGAGGATGCCTGTCATAATCAGCGTAATGAAAAATAACTCAACCAACGAAAATCGCTGTTGAAAGAAGGCGATTTCTGCGATTTTGATCATAATTAGAGTAACTGCTGTCCATACTGCATAGGCAGTAGCGGTTGGCAATTGTTTGATGGCGAGTGAAAAGAAATAGATATTACACACACCAAACACGATGTAGCCCACAATTGGTAAAATAACGGGTAAACCACCGCTGAGCTTATAAAAGGTAGCAAACTGCAGATTTTTTATCTCGCTGAATTTCATGAATTTGACCGAGAAGGTCCATGCGGCCTCAAAAGCAGCAGCGATAACGATGTATAACCAGGCCAATGTTTTTTAATTATTTGTCGTAAAGTATATAATCTTGTTTAACCGGATTTAGTTCTATCGGTTCATGCGGCAGCTTATTGGAAGATTTGTGTTCAAGCTGTTCAGTAGTTGGGTTAAATTTCCTGAATATCTTCCATTTGCTGCTCAGCCAGTTCACCATTCGTGGTCGCAGGTTGTAATACTGGTTAAACCAGCGATAACGCAGTAATTTCTGCTCATCAAAGCGTTTTACCGAAAAGGCATGCTGCAAAAAATAGTCTTTTGGGTAGTCATAGTAGAGTCCCCAGTTTTCGCGGTTATCACCCGGTTTATGACCCGGATCATAAGCTGTTCCGAATAAATGATCCCACAAGGAAAACTTGGTAGAAAAGTTAGCATGAAATACTTCGCGATAGTTTGCATGATGCCACAGGTGCAATTCCGGCGAGTTGAGAAAATACTTTAGTTTACCAAGCTTAACATTCACATTTGCGTGTATAAACATACCAAACATAGCATCCAGAAGCGCTTTGATGGGTATTACCATCGGATTAGCACCCAATATAACAATAGGGGCGAACTCGATGGTTTGATTGATGATGATCTCAACTACATGCGAACGTGATCCAGCCAGGAAATCAACCTCTTTACCTGAATGATGTGCCTCATGGGTTCGCCATAAAACTTTATTGGCATGTTGCAGCCTGTGGAACAGATAGATATATAAATCATGTGTTACCAGGAAAAATAACACCTGTTCCGTTACCGACCAGCTTTTGATAAACTGAAAGCCCGACCAATCGAAGTGATGCTGCAGGGGAGCGATGATGTAATCGAAGATCAGTATTTTGAGAAAATAGCTCTGGATAATGGTATACCACACCAAATCCACCCAAAAGCCTTCCCTGAAAAAGGGCAAGCCTTTTCTATAAGGCAATATCCGTTCCCAGGCGATAATGAATATCACCCAGCATATCAGTATAGTGGTGGTAATTACTAATAACTTCGATTGATCCATCCTCTAATTATTGCCCTTGTTTGTACTCGTCGCTTATATACACGCGCAGCCTTTTCATTGGGCCAAGTTCTGATTCATAAACTTTTTTAATGCCATCGCCTGCGGCTGTTTCCACGTCCCGGATATCGCGTACCAAACGTTGAAATCCTTGTGGCTCGACGGACGCAGCGTGATCCGATCCCCACATCGCACGGTCCAGTGTAAAATGCCTTTCTACAAAAGTAGCGCCTAAAGTAACAGCGGTAACCGTAGTTGCCAAACCTGTTTCGTGGCCTGAATAACCGATCGGTATACCCGGAAATTTTTTGGCCAGCGTTTGTATCATTTTCAAATTCAGTTCTTCCGGTTTGCAAGGATAAGCTGATGTGGAATGAGCGATGAAAAGCGGATAATCCTCATCAAAATCTCTAACAAGTTTTACGGCTTCTTCAATTTCACGCATGTTGGACATACCTGTTGATAACATTAATGGTTTCCCGGTAAACAGGATGCGTTTGATCAACGGAAAATCGGTTAATGATGCAGATGCCAGTTTATAGATCGGAGTGTCAAATTGCTCCATAAAATCGACAGCTTCCACATCCCAGGTCGATACAAACCAGTCGATCCCCTGCTCACCGCAGTATTGGTCGATAGCGGCATATTCAACAACGCCAAACTCAGTTTTGCGTTTATAGTCTATATATGACATTCTGCCCCATGGCGTGTCACGCATCACTTCCCACTGGTCTTTAGGTACGCAAATTTCAGGCGTACGTTTCTGGAATTTTACGGCATTTGCTTTGGCAGCTACGGCTTCGTCAATCAGTTTTTTAGCTATTTCCAGTGAGCCGTTATGATTAATACCGATCTCGGCAATTACATAACAAGGTTCGCCGGGCCCAATGCGCTGACCGGTGCTTAACTTGTAGGTCTTACCGATCATCTGCGGCTGCTGGCTAACTTCAGTATGGCTTTCTTTAATAGTAATGGGTTGGTCTATAGCCTCTTGCCTGGTACGCGCTTCAATCAGCAATTCTGCCAATTCCCTGAATGCGCCTTCACCGCCTTTTGCTGAGCATACGTAATCAACCTTTTCTTTTACAAACGACAATGCATCAGAAGGTGCAGCGGTAAAGCCCACCAAATCCATAATGCCCAGATCGTTGCAATCATCGCCGATGTAGGCAATTTCCGAAGCTTGTAAACCACGGCGCTCCATTATTTCTTTCAGGATGGCAGGTTTGTCTTTTGATCCTAAGTGCAATTCGGTAATTTTTAGCTTTTCTGCCCGTTTTGCAACAGAGGGGGATAACTCGCCGGTAATAATACCGATGTCAATGTTGGCCAGGTTACGCATACGCTCAACAGCCATCCCGTCGCGGATATTAAATTTTTTCAATTCTTCGCCTGATTCGCCATAGTAAACCCCGGCATCAGTCAATACTCCGTCGCAGTCTGTAAGCAATAATTTAATGCTTAATGTTTTTTGTGTTATCATGGCTCTCATTTATTTAGGTGGTCGTTTTAAATTGCCGTCCAGCCGCCGTCTACTACTAAATTGGCGCCTGTCATATAAGCTGATGCATCGCTGGCCAGGAATATCAAAGCCCCCTGGTAATCAGAGGCTGTTGCCATACGGCCCAGCAATGTTTTAGCTGAGTAATTCTGTACAAAAAAATCGTCCTGATTATTTCCCACTCCTCCGGGCGACAGGGTATTTACCCGTACGCCTTTGTTGCCCCAGTATGCTGCCAGAAATCGGGTGAAATTGATCACGGCGCCTTTAGTTACCGGGTATACCGCCGATTTGAAAAAGGTTTGGTTACCTTCTTTATCGCGATAAATACTTTGATCAGGCCCGACCATGCCATACGTTGATGCCAGGTTGATGATACTGCCGTTGCCATTTTCGGCCATTACGGTACCGAAAACCTGTGATGCCAGGAACACCCCGGTCACATTCACATCCAGCGATTTGCGAAATGCATTCAGCGGATAATTCTCAAATGCTGATAGCTCTTTGGCCAAACCCGGGTTCTCAAACATATCATTGATAGCTGCATTGTTCACCAATACATCAATTGAACCATAACGTGCTATGATCTTATCGCGGGCTTCCTTTAAGGAACTCTCATCAGTCACATCAACCCTAAGGCCAAGATGCTGTTCGCCTAATTTGGATGCAAAAGCCTGGCAGGCTGACTCATCAATATCAGCAACTACTACATTCGCCCCGGCAGATGCCAGTGCTTCGCAGTGCTTTTTGCCTATTAAGCCAACTGCACCAGTAACAATTGCGGTTTTATTTTTCAACGAAAACAGATCCATTTTCTCAGGCTGTTTTTGGTTTGATATTATAGTTATTTACCTTACGGAACACAGCTTCCAGCACTTCGCCTTTCAGGTATTGTTTAACATTTCCGCTGATGATCGCCTCTTTCATTATCGGCATTACATCGCGATAAGCAGAAAGGGTGTGAGCAATATCCTCATCGGTATGGCTGTAGCACATATTGTGGAAGCCTGCCCATAGCACGCCGCGTTTTATCATTTCCTGTTGCATCAGGGCTTTTACTTCGAGACCGTTGCCTGCTTCGGGAGTAAAAGTTACCATCGAGCGGCAGTTGTAGCCAATGCAACGGGTATAAATATCCATTCCAGTTTCAATGGCGATTTGGTTGTATCCGTCTTTCAGTAAAGCACCTTTTTCATCTAAATATTTAGGAACATTTTTATCACGAAGCTCATTGATCGTAGCAATACAAGCCGCTAACGATAAAGCCTCGCCGCCAAAAGTGGTATAGCTAAATACTTGCGAGTTGAATAGCTCCATCACATCAGCACGACCGGTAAGAAATGCTATTGGCATACCGTTGGCGCAAGCTTTTGAGTAAACAGCCAGATCGGGTTTTACATCAAAATATTCCTGCGCGCCACCTAATGCGATACGAAAACCGGTCCACATCTCGTCAAATATTAATAGCGTGCCGTTGGCGCTGCAGGCTTCCGCCAATTCTTTCAGGAAGCCGGGTTTTGGAGCTTCAAAAATGAAAGGTTCCAGGATCAAAGCAGCCACAGTTTCATCAAGTGACGCTTTGATCGAGTTGATATCGTTATACTCGAAAGTATGGGTCATATTCTGTATAGCCTCAGGAATACCAGCATTCCGACTGGTGATGCCGATATACCAATCGTGCCAGCCGTGGTAACCACAACAAAATATCTTTTCGCGACCAGTAAATGCGCGCGCCACACGTATAGCAGCCGAACATACATCAGCCCCGGTCTTTGATATTTTTACGGCCTCAGCGTTTGGAATAACCTGTTGGAGCAATTCTGAGACCTCAACCTCAAGAGGATGCATCAGCGAAAAAGTGATACCGTCTTCCAGTTGCTTTTTTATCGCTTCATCCACTGCGGGATAAGCATAGCCTAATGAAATTGGGCCAATGGCAGAGTTGAAGTCGATGTATTCGTTGCCATCCACATCCCAAACATGCGAACCCTTGCCACGTTGTATGTACTTTGGCGCAACTCCTTTGGTAAATTGTCCGGGCCCCTTTGCTAAAGTTTGTGTAACAGGTTTTTGCACTTTCAGCGCCCTGTCATACAATTCATCCGATTTGGTGATCACCGGGTAATCTTCATTAAACTTTACGGTGTTTGGCATATTGTTGTTCTTTTGGATCGTTATTCTGAAAACTCCGGCACGGCCATGGCCTGCTGAACCGTGTTGGTGGTATATCCTAATATTTTTTCGGCTATTTGTTTGCCTGTAAAACCTTCGTGCTGCAATACGTTGGGCAGTAAGGATGGCTTGAACCATTTCTCATTCAAAGCAAATGGCAGCACTTTAGCTGTGGTTTGATACTTTAATAGCGTTTCGGCAACAATGCTATACAAACCGCCTGTCAGGAAGTGATCTTCTACAGTTACCACCAGTTTGCTTTTGGCTGCTTTTAATATGGCCTGTTCATCAACCGGTTTTAAGCTGCGTATGTTGATTAGTCCGACTAACAAGCCTTCACCCTTCAATATTTCGACCGCAGCCAAAGTTTGAGCGAAGAGCAGACCGTAAGTCAATATCGTTAAATCCGTTCCTTCGGCTATCATTTCTGCTTTGCCTAGCTCAAAAGGAGCATGCTCGTAACCCGATTTTTGAGTATTGATGCGCACGTAGGAGGGAGCAGGGTAGTTCCAGATTTCAGGCAGCATTTTTACTAGGTCGTCCTCATCAGCCGGTGCAAAAACAGTCATGTTGGGTATGCCGCGCATCAGGGCAATATCTTCAATAGCCTGGTGGGTAGGGCCGTTGCCATCTGACAGAAAACCCGGAATAAAGCTGCTTAGCTTAACAGGCAGATTAGGTATGCCCGTATCGGTGCGTACAAATTCAAAAGCCCGCATGGTAAGGAATGAAGCCAGGGCGTGCACCACGGGTATACGACCGCGCAGGGCTAAACCTGCTGCAGCGCCGATCATGGTTTGTTCGGTAATGCCGGTGTCTATAAAGCGGTTGCCTAAATGGGCATGTATATTGCGTACCAGGGCGCGGTTTTCGGCGGTCATCACTATAAAGCGTTCATCTGCTGTTGCTTGCCTGGTTAAAAGTTCTTCGTAGGTCATGTTATCGTACTACTAAAGTTTCTGATGTTAATTGTGATAAATGTTCACCATGCAATTCTTTTAAAAGACTATCGATCTCAGGAGACGTGAAATTGCAAAACCACCTGTCAGCCCGGCGTTCAATGCTTGGCAGGCCTTTGCCGCGAACAGTATCAGCAATTACTACGTTTAGCTTGTCGGTTTCAAAAGGATAAGCCGAAAAAGCCGAATGCAGTGCATCAAAATCATGCCCATCAATACGTTTAACAGCGGCGCCAAAAGCGGTAAACTTATCGTGTAACGGTTCAAGTGGGATCAACTCCTCCGTGGGCATATTCGCCTGGAAGTGGTTGCGGTCGACCACAAAAATCAGGTTATCCAGTTTATAAGCATTCGCCACTAAAGCAGCTTCCCAACAAGTCCCTTCGTTCAGCTCGCCATCGCCGAGGATACATACGACCCGGTTTTTACCGCCACGTATTTTTATATCCATTGCAACACCTATCGCTACCGAAGGCAGGTGTCCCAACGAACCAGAGTGAAATTCGATCCCCGGAATTTTGGTATTCGGGTGCCAGTAGATATTATCGTCAATAGACAAATGATTTTTCAGGCGGTCTCTTTCCATCAGCCCTAACTCAACAAACGTTCCGTATAGTGCAGGCACATCGTGGCCTTTTGACAGAAAAAGATAATCGCGGTCGGGATCATCCAGGTTATGTGTCCCGATGTTCAACCATTCGGAATATAAGTATAAGATCAGATCGGCAGCAGACAGTGAAGCGCCAACAAAGCAGCCACCATCCGTAGCCATCCTCACAATATGCTCACGTACTTTCAGTGCGGTGTCCTGTAGCTTTTGTTTATCTATGGTGGGTTTATTAGTCATATCAACTTGTTAAAATTTTAGTTTGATCAGCGGTGATGGTTTTTAACTCATTCAGGTGGTTGCGGTACCAATTCACACCGGAGTATTCAGTATTGATCTCGTAAATGTCAGGCCGCTTTTCGAGCAGCTTTAGTATGTCGTCGCATGAAAAGCCGGGTTTTGCCGGGTACAATTCCCCGAACACTGCCTCTATAAACTCATAATCAGCCTGGTAATCAATAGTGAACCGGTGCGACATAGAATAATCTTTTCCGGTAGCCCACATTGCATTTCCAATCCTGAATTTTTCCGGGTTTTCCCAGATGTAGGGAGTAGTATGTTCTAGCTCCAGCTGACGAGTTGCCTCTTTCCATGTTCTTTCGACGCAATCCATCGTCATTATTTCCACATCGTTCCCGTCAGGAAAAGTGGCCGGGTGCAGGTTGCTTACAAAATCATATTGCCCTGGGTGATCGTAAAAGAAATCAAGTACCTGATCTATAATTTGCGGATCGATCAGGGGACAGTCAGACGGAATTTTTAGTACGATATCAGCACTGTACAATTTCGCAACCTGGTAATGCCTGTCGAGCAGGTTATTCAAGCTGCCGCGAAAACAGGGAACGCCGATTTTTGATGTTTCCTTTTCGATGATATCATCTCCGGGTTCTTCCGACGTAGCGATTACAATTTGCGCTTCGTGACGGATCATTCTTAAACGTTCAATCATCCGGTAGAGCAAACTCTCACCCAATACAGGCAGCATGACCTTACCGGGTAAACGGCTCGACGAAATCCTGGCCTGCACAACTATTACTATCTTATCTGCCATTTTATATAATTGGCTATCAGGCATACACCTCCTCGCCCTGCGTAATATTTTCCGGTTTGTAGATGAATTGTTTTAAGAAATCTTTCCGGTTTCCTTCAAATTCAATATATGCTCGGCAAATGCTTGCTATGTTTTTAGCCGAAGTTCCGTTGTTCTGTATCGGCATGCGGCTTTTTAATTCGTTCAAATCAAAATAGGAATGCACCTTTTTACCTAAGGCAAGCCCGGTATATACAACAGTGGACCACTGTGTAATTAACTCACAGCAATTAGCAATCATCTCATCCGTCTTGCCGCTCTGATATATTAAGGTGTCCAACGGTGCATACTTTTTTATCTCGGCTTCGGCGCGGGCAAATTTTTCATTGGGATGCAGCTTGAAAAGCAATTGCCTGCCATCTGCTATTTTTACCGTTTGCCTGATGAAGGCTTCCCGGTCTTCATAGCGGTAAGTCTCGCGCATATCACTTGTGGCTACCATTACATAGCCGCGATATGGGAAATTGTTGTTCAGAAATTTGCTGCAGTTGTCGTAATTGGGGATACCCGTTACAAATAGTTTATCGCGATCGGTGCCCTCTTTTGTAAAATACTCTTTATAGCCTTCGGAGGCTGCGCAATAAATATCGAACTGGTTAGTTGAACCATTGAGCGCAGTATTCCCGCTGAAATAGGCGGGTAAACCTAGTTGCTTGACTGCTTTACTAATAAAGGTATGCTTGTCGATCATCCCTTCCTGCACCCAGATGGTTTTATATTTGCGCAAACTATCGGCAACCATGAGGTCGGAGCAATACACCACCAAATCGTAGCGGTTTTTTTTAGCGCCGTAATCGATGTTCAATTGATTTCGTTGCAAATAATCTTCTGACCGGGCTTTAAATTGACCTGCAAGAATTGTGTTGTCTCCTAAGGAGGTGTGTTTTTGCAGAGCCTTTAAAATAGGTGTGTCGGTGAATATTTGACTGAACCAGCAGTCGTACTCCGGCAGTTGCAACGATATCTGGTGCATCTGCGTAGTTTGATTAATAGAGCCTGTGATAAATAGTATCTTTTTCTTCATTGAACCGCCTATATCTCTGCCAATGTTAGGTTCCGATGAAGTCAAATTTAAATACCGTTTTTTACTTCAATATTAAAGCGAATCAAACTTAATAATTGATTAATATTAACTTAACTACCAATGAGTTATGTTAAATTTATTGAAAGATAATTTGTATTAAATATTAAGACTAAACGTAATGTTTACAATAGGATAAGATTGCAGATTTGCTTTAGATATTTTAACCAATTATCTAAAGAAATGCAGACGCAGGAAAAAATTACCGTACTTTAAATCGAAATTAATCGAAAATGAAACTCCAAAGCGAACTCCTTTCTCATTTGCAATGGTCAGATAATATCATCAATAAAGAAGCTAAGGTAAGACTGGCGCAACAGATTGCCGACAAGGTGCAGGACGGGCAAATTGTAGGCGCCGGTTCTGGCTCTACTGTGTACCTGGCTTTGTTTGCCATAGCCGAGCGGATAAAGAAAGAAAAGTTGAATGTAAAGGTGATCCCGTCGTCCATTGAAATAACCATGACTTGCAGCAACCTGGGCATACCAGTCACGACCCTGTTTGAAGATAAGCCCGACTGGGCCTTTGACGGTGCGGACGAAGTTGATCCCAAAAACAGCTTAATTAAGGGCAGGGGCGGGGCGATGTTTAAAGAAAAGCTGCTGATCCGGTCGAGTGCGAAGAATTATATCCTGGTGGATGAAAGTAAAATTGTTACCCGGCTTGGTATGAACTTCCCTGTTCCGGTTGAGGTGTTTCCCGGGGCTCTGCTTTATGTGGAATCAGCATTGCGCGGCATGGGTATAAACGATATTACGCTTCGCGCTGCCAAAGGTAAGGACGGGCCAATCATAACCGAAAATAACAACTGTATTTTTGATGTGAGATTTGATCATATTCCGGAGGATATGGAGCAAAAGGTCAAATCAATAACGGGTGTGATTGAAAGCGGCCTGTTTATAGGATATGATGTAGAGGTGCTGATTGCGAAATAGTTTATTTCAGATTGGCACCCAGCTTTGACCAAAGGTGAATTGACAGGCCTTTACTAAAGGCACTATATGACGTCATCAGTATGCCTTTCAAATCGTTGTGCATAGACCGGATTGCATAGATCACATAGTTGTCCCTTTGTCTTTTGGCTCCGTCAAACTTGTAAGCTTCAATTACCTCAAAATCATCCGGATTAATCAATGCACTGTCCTGAACATACAGGAGGTGTTCGTTTTTTATGACAAAATCCTGGTCATAACCCCGGTTCTGCAAATCAATAATAGCTTCGGCTCTGTTCTGGTAGTTTTCCATGTCCGTTAATATTTAATTTAATAGATGTATTATTAATTGTCAGCAGATGCTTCTAAATAAATGTTTTACGGATAGGAAAATAAAAGCATCCTCTTGTTAAAATAATATTCAAATCAGATGCCAAAAAGTTAAAATGTTAATAATCAGCTCATTTTGTGGAATTAATTAAAGGATTATTCGCTTTAATTCGTTAAAGCATGAGACGATTAACGAAATGCGGTCGTGAATGGTGAGTAGTCAATAGTCAATGGTCAATAGTGAATTAAGCTCTCAGGTAAAGTCACTCACCACTCACGATTCACCATTGACAGGACGAGCGTAATTCCGACAAAGTTGGTATCGGCATGAGTAATCTTGAAGCGATTTCAACGTTTACGCATTGGTTACAATTCCCCACCCGAAAATTTCCTATATTTGTATTCTGCTTTACTGCAAACTGCCCACCGGCAACTGCAAACTCAAAAATGGGGTCGACCGGAATTGACAGGATGGAGATAAGTAGGTAAGCATGCAGCGCGTTGGGTGAATTAGCGCTTTAATCTGAACGCTCAAACTTACAAATGGCGAAAATAACTACGCCTTGGCTGCCTAATTTAGAATTAGCATAGCCTTTGTCCCGCCGGTGTTCCGTTTCATTGGACCGGCAACCGGGGCATCGAAAAATGAAACTGGCCTGCTTAGGGTGTGATAAGCGGGCGAGATAAAGCACCTACGGAAGACGGTACAGGTAAGCGGCTGACCTTCCCCTTCCCGACAATTTAACAGCAGCTAAGCATGTAGAAAGCTTACCTTATACCATGTTTGGACGAGGGTTCGAATCCCTCCGGCTCCACAAAGTTCAATGTTAAAACAGACTAAAAGCCTGCAAATCAAATGATTGCAGGCTTTTTTATTTTGACCAAATGATCATTTTATTCATCAAATCGCAACAAATAGGTGCGTAATTTGGTGAGTAACTTTTCAAGATTTCTTACTCACCAGAATTGCTGTATTTATTTGATAATCAAGATGTTCAAAATATAAACATCTTGTACAGAGCCCATTGCAAGCTTATTTTTGTATCACTTTTTAATGTAAAACATTATGAGAACTACCTTCAGCTTGCTTTTTTATTTGAAAAAGCCAAAAAATTACCAAACCGGCCTTGTTCCGGTCTACCTTAGAATTACCGTCAATGGTAAACGTACAGAAATTACAACTGGTCGAGAGTGCGACCCCTCGACTTGGAATACCGCTTCAGGTCGGCTAAACGGCACAAAAAAAGAAACTAAGTCCTTTAACGCCTATCTTGATACGTTACAAAATCAATTTTATGATGCTCATAGTCAGTTGACAGAGTCCAAAAGTGAGATTACGGCAGAAACACTTAAAAACAAGTTTTTAGGTAAAGGTGAAAAAGTAAGGATGTTAATGGACATCTTCAGAGATCATAACAAAAAGATTAAAACGCTGGTTGGCAAAGAATATGCCGCCGGTACTGCTATTCGTTATCAAACCTCGCTAAAACACACCCAAGACTATTTGCAATGGAAATACAAAATTTCTGATATAGATATTAAAAAGATTGACCATGACTTTATAACCAATTATGAGTTTTATCTCCGTTCAGAACGTAATTGCGCAAATAACTCTGCTTTTAAATACATAAAGAACTTTAAAAAAATTGTCGGCATTTGTCTGTCCAGCGGCTGGTTAGATAGAGACCCGTTTATCAATTACAAAATAAGGATTAAACAAGTTGACAGGGCTTTTTTATCATCAGAAGATTTGCAAACGATGGCTAATAAAAGCTTTTCGACCGAACGCCTGAATCAGGTACGTGATATTTTTTTGTTTTGCTGCTTTACAGGATTAGCTTATGCTGATGTAAGTAAGCTTAAGAGAAATGAGATTGTTGCAGGGCCGGACGGTGAGATGTGGATATTTACTAAGCGGAAAAAAACCGATACGCCAAGTCGCATTCCATTGTTGCCATCCGCTTTAAGCTTGCTTAATAAATATACGGATCATCCGGTTTGCTGTAATTCAGGTAGAGCCTTGCCGGTTAATACCAATCAAAAGATGAATGCATACTTAAAGGAAATAGCCGGAATCTGTAACATAGATAAACCGCTGACTTTTCACATTGCCCGGCACACTTTCGCTACTACCGTTACCCTATCCAACGGTGTACCCATAGAGAGCGTAAGCAAAATGTTAGGTCATACCAATATTAAAACTACACAGCACTATGCTAAAATATTGGATTTAAAAGTTAGCCAGGACATGGCCGCCATTAGAAAAAAATACGCTGCAATTTAATTTTATGATCTCTAAGGTCACAAAATGTGACCTTAGAGAATTTTTATAATTACTCAACAAAATTTAAAATGGAAAATCAAATAATACCTGATGAAATCATCATGAACAAGATTTATTATATCAGGGAACAAAAAGTAATGTTAGATAGCGATTTGGCAGAATTATATGGGGTAGAAACAAGACGCTTAAATGAACAGGTTGCGAGAAATATAGATCGTTTTCCTGATGATTTTATGTTTAGGCTTGATGAAAATGAATTCGAAAGTTTGATGTCGCAAATTGCGACATCAAAACGGGGCGGCAGGAGAAAATTGCCTTACGTTTTTTCCGAACATGGCGTGTTGATGTTATCAAGTGTATTAAACAGTAAGCAAGCAATACAGGTTAATATACAGGTCATGCGAATATTTACACGTATCCGTCAAATGTTTATCGATAATACGGAATTGCGGTTAGAAATCGAGAAGATCAAAACCAAATTGGATAATCAAGATAAAAACATGGAGATTGTATTTAGGTATCTTGACGAACTCATACAAAAAAACCATGAACCACGAGAGCGCAACGCAATTGGATATAAGCCCGATGGATTTAATAAGAGCTCTGAATAAGGAAAATCGGCAGCACTTAAACCATACTATATTTCTTCCCAAATATCTGAAAGCGCAACAATAATAGGTCGTTGGGTATCATAATAAATGTTTACTATGCCTAAAAAACTTGGATCTATAATTTTGCTATTTCCATCGGCAATATCTTTATAAATTTCATCGCGATAGTCTAAATCATGCCCCCAAAATACTCTGGACGTTAAAAACATTGTAAAAGGCAACGATGTCCGCAAGATTTTTGAGTTATCACGGCGTTCAACTTGTTCTAAAAGCTGTCTTGCGGTATTTAATGGCGAAGCCCAAAAGTGACTTCTCCATTCCGCATCGTTAGGGAATTTGAGGGGCAGGTCATATCCTTTGTAACTATATAACAACAGATGCGCGAATGGCAAATTTGTATAAATACGATTCAGCTGCGGCAATTCCATTGATTCAAAACTCTGAGAACTAAATTCTCTCTTAGCTTCAAGACAAACTACCCCCTTTAAAACTTCATTAGAGCTAAACTGAATATTTACCAATAAAGCAATATCTCCGTAACTGGTTTCCTGTTTACCTCTATTTTTAAATGATTGCCAATCGACAATTTTCGACCAATTGTTGAATTGTATAGTTCTGTTACTAAATAATTTTCTTAATTCCTGCATCAATCGAAAAGAGATAAAATTCTCGTCCCATTCATTTGGATAAGCGTTTCGGCATATAGTTGAGAAAATTTGTTCCAGGCTGTTTATAGTATTTCTCATTAAGCTTCCAGATGCAGGTTTACACCTTGTTTAATTGATTTAAAGCCGCTGAAAATGTCACGTCTAATATTATCCATTTGAAGACAGGCATTATCGGATAAAATATAAACAGGACAATCCGCTTCACCACATTCACACGGCTTAATTTCTCGTTTCTTTTTCAAATCGACAAATGTATCTCTTAGTTTGACTACTAACTTGTAAATTTTAGTTATTTCCTCTTTAACAGTAGGATTGGTCAACTCATGCCGAGATGGAACTTTTTTAATAAATGTTCCATCCCTTAAACGATGCATACCCGTGTTTAAAACTTCAATGGTATCTACTATAGCTTTTTCAAAATCAGGTATGTTAACCTCGCGGTAAAAAGGTGTTGTAAATGCAGGTCGATCAAAACATTCGACAAGTAGTGTTAACGCAGCCGTATCGGCTTGCGCTGATAATTCGGGAAAGTCCTCACCATGAACAAAACGTTTGAGTATTTCAGGGGCTTTATTTCTTAATTTCTCCTCAAACTCTACTCCACTCCAAATTTCAACATTCACTATTCCGAATTGTAGTGCATAACTTTTGATCATTTTACGATTACCTACACTTACCCGACCACCACAGACCACTATAAAATAATCAGGTACAGTTTTTTCATTAACAAGTTTATCTATATCGTCAATTACTTTTTTTGTTACCAACGACCGATAGTTCGCACATTGATAGCAGTAACTTTTATCATCAATAACGCCCCATATATCTCTGCCATCATCATCGCCTGTTTGTCCCAACCATTCAAGTGTGTCCCATACTTTATATCTGTTAAGAAAAGCAAAAACAAGTCTTTCGAACTCATTGCCGCTTCTATCCTCAAAATGAATAGGTAATACGCTTTTCTCAACAACCAAACTTTGCCGCCTGCCTGATTTCAGATAGGAAATCACACTATCGATTGTGATAACTTCGCCATTGTTATCCGGCTCTAAAATAACAGCATCCGCTAATGCACGCCTGTTATCTTTGGCTATTTCCCTAGCAATTCTAAAATCTTGCAGTGATTTTTTTTCTTTGATATCGTTAAATATTCTTTCGATCAATTGCACCACATCAGTTGGTGTTCGGCAGATCTTTTTAAGCGGAATTAATATTAGTCTTAAATCGGATTCCACCTTTTCCGCCTCTCCTGTATTATAGATATGTTTGAATTTGTGGGGATTACGGTTTGTTATTAGAATTGCTGGCAATAAATCTTCCGTATTCTCACCGTTAACATTGTGCCATGAGAGCACCTCGTCTTCAAAATGTACTCTGTTTGTACCACGGATAACAACCGCGCCACTGGTAGCTGCAAGAGATGCCATTTTTGCATAGTTTTTCATAACCGCATCACCTATAGGCTCATCCCAACCATAATCCAGTAAATAAATATAATAATCCCGCTTAGCTTCGGCTGGTACATTTTCGAGCGACTCTACCCATAGTCCCATAATTGAATGTGTGTTAAATTTAGGTTTGATATTGAATATTGTAAAGTATAAAGGTACTAAATGGTGGGAATGATTGATAAATCCATTTTGAGTTTTATCTTACTTGACTATAAGACCTTTAGGTTTAAATTAAAACAAAGTCATTACGTAAATTTGTTACCTACCCATGATATAAATTTATGAGATCACAGTATTTTAAACATCGGCATTGGACTGATTTTTCTAAAGACACCAACGATATAGGCCGCCCCTTGTTTTGGCCAAAAGATAACGAAGACAATCATTTCTTATACAGGTTATATGATAAGCAGGAAGCAGAGTTTCCTGCTTTTTATCAATATCATCTTGACGATTTTCTAAAGGTTTACCCCGATGCCCAAGAAAAAGAATTTTTCACCCACGTTTGGGAAATAATCGACGATGCCACCGCCGAACTGAAAGTAAAAAACCGCTACACTTCCAGGCATGCAATGGAGTTCAGAAATAAACAGCATTTAAAAAGTTTCTTAGCCTACCTTAAAACTATTGACCAATGGAACACAGGCCGAACCAAAGATGAAATCATTGCAGATAAAGAGGGTGAAATCAGAAGCTTGAAAGAACAAAACGCCGAGTTGAAAGAAGAACTTAAAGCAGCGAGGAAGTTAGAAACCGAAGACTTTATTAATATTCAGGAAGGCTATCTTTTGACCGTGGTTGACCTCGCAAAAAAAATGCAAAGCTTAGAATTGAATGGTAAGGAACTTGTATTTTCACAAACACAAACAGTTTGGACAAAGATGATCTGTAAGAATTTCAGGCATGGCAATAAGGAAATTAAGTTTGAAACCATAAGGCGATATTTCCCCGGCAATCCTGATGAACCCAGCGGCAGGTCAGCCGCTGTTCCCGCTAAATCACAACTTTTTCAAATAGTTGAAGCGAAAAAACGAAGCTGATATATTTCTCTTTCCTGCCTTCTATCTTCATTTGATACCTTATATCATTTTATTGATAATGAGTTAATTGTGCAATATTTCAACTTAACTCAAAACCCTCCAATTTAACCACGCGAATCTGCGTGGTAACGAAAAATAGCCTTTTTGCCAGTTATTTGATTCAAAATCAAAGGCTATGGAAATATTCAGCACCGAAGCCCTAAGCCAGTGCATACGCGAGGCAGTCAGGGCAGAACTACAGGAACACTTTAAGACAGGCGGCAGCCAGCCGCCCAATTCAGAAAAATTATTATCCAAGCAGGAGCTTGCCGCCGAACTCGGCGTGTCATTGGTAACGCTTACCGATTGGATGAAAAAGGGCTTACCCTATTTGCGTTTGCATAAACGGGTGTACTTCAAAAAAAGTGAGGTACTCAATGCCATGCAACAAACTATCAAAGATTAAAAGGAGGATTACAGATGAATGTGGAACTGGTCACAAGAGAGGATTTAAGGCGGTTAGAGGATTTATTAAATGAGATCAAACAGATTGTTCAGCCGGGACAGAGTCAGCCTAAGAAATGGCTAAAGAGTAGCGAGGTTAGAAAGATGCTAAATATATCACCAGGCACATTACAGAACCTGCGGATCAACGGGACATTACGCTTTACAAAAATGGGCAGCATCATGTACTACAAGTTGGAGGACATTAACAAGATTTTGGAGGAGAACGGACAATGATTATTTCAAAAGAATTAAATGGTTACAGCGACATTATTAAGCGCATGGGAACGGACAAGCGGGTACTCGCAACACATGTAAGCCTGTTCACGGCTTTATTTATTTTTTGGCAGCGGAATGACTTTGTTAGCCCTTTTGCCATTACCCGAAAAACGGTAATGGCGTTTTCCAAAATCGCATCTATTGCGACTTATCACAAGTGTATCAGGGAACTGGACGAGTATGGTTACATCCGTTATCAGCCGTCTTTTCACCCGGCAAAAGGCAGCTTGATTTATTGGCCGGATGGCTTAAAAGCCAACGGCTTTAAAGCAGTTTGATATATGCAGATATACCGACTATTCCCGCTTGCGGGGATAGCGGTTTTTTATCCGCTTGTAAGGAGCAAGTTTGTGTTTTTGTTGCCACAAAAACATCCCGGATGCCTACGGCACCGGGCAAACTTGCCTTTTGCGCCCGTTGGTTGCAAAAGGAAAAATTGAAGAAAGAGTGAGGAGTTAACAGATGGAAGCAACAGTAAAGACAATTAACAAACAACAGGTAATCCAACCAAAAAATAAAGGAGGTGCGCCGAAGAAAAGGGTTAAACGGGAGTTAATTATACGTATTAGGATGACCGCGACCGAGCGCTTTTTTATCGACAATAAAGCCAAAACTGCCGGGATGCGTTCAAGCAGTTGGATAAGGGCAGCCGCTAAAAGTGCAAAGGTAGTTCCGAGATTAACGGACGATGAGCGCCGCATCCTTTGGATGCTTGCCGAACTTGCCAATAACCTAAACCAGTTAACAAAGCTTGCGCACCAGCTTGGACTTTTAACGGTAGTAAGGGATTGCAGTAAAATTCTGAGCGAAATAGATATTACTTTAAAACACCTCAATAGCAATGATAGGGAAAGTGATAACGGGTAGAAGCTTTGGCGGGTGCATTCGCTATGTGGTTCAAAAAAATGATGCGGTTATCTTGGATGCAGCAGGTGTAAGAATGCAGCAGGTTAACCAGATTATCAATGATTTTAACCTTCAACGAAAGTACAATCCCAATTTAGGAAAAGCGGTTGGCCATATTGCTTTGAGTTGGAGCGTAAACGATGCCGCTAAGCTAAACGATGAGGTAATGGTCAATTTAGCAAAAGAGTATCTGCAAAAAATGAAGATACAGGACACGCAATACTTAATCGTAAAGCACAAGGACAAAGATCATCCGCATATCCACATCGTTTACAACAGGGTAAACAACAATGGTAAAACCATTTCGGATAACTTTCAAAAGCAGCGGAATGCGTTGATTTCAAAAGAGATGACCTTAAAGCATGGCTTTTATTTATCGCCGGGAAAAGACCAAGTAAACCGTCAACAGCTTAAAGGCGAAGACAAGATCAAGTATGAACTGTTCGATGCCATAAAAATTGCCAGCAAAAAAGTAAAAAATATCAATGAGCTAAAACAGGCATTGGCTAAACAAGGCATTGTTACCCATTTCAAATATAAAGGTGGCAGCAACGAGGTACAGGGTATCAGTTTCAGTAAAGGCGAATACAAATTTAAAGGGTCAGAGATTGACCGCAGTTTAAGTTATGCTAAACTTAACCAGGCAATAGAACAACAGCAGGCCAAACCCGAAAGGAGTTTAGCTGATCAGTTAAGGGAAGTAATGAGAAACGCCGAACAGGAAAAAAGTAATAGTCAAAAGCCGGAACAAACCACTTATTTAAAGCCCCAACCGGAAACACATTATTTGAAACAAGCCTTATCGGCGGGAACTGGCCTGTTAGGCGGTTTACTTGCGAATATGCCGGAGGAAGACGATACACCGGAGCGTAAAAGGAGAAAGAAAAATGAACACGAACAAAGCAGAGGAATATCAAGATGAAAGAGATAGATGAATTAAATAATAGAATGGACAGCAGTGAGGAAATCGTAGATAACCTCGTAAAAAATAGTGTAGAAATGGAAAAGCAGGTGGCTAAAATCGCTGAAATCCATATTCCAGATTATTCAGTGGCGATGGATACCATAATTCGGGAGGTAAGGGAAATCAAACAAAATAATAGGGCAGATCAGCATTTGATTTTGCTTAAAACCCTTAACGAGAAGTTGGATAAGGCACCAAAGTCAGCTGTTAAGCAGTTGCGAATTATTTTGTTTCCCGAAACTAGTCAGGGACAATATTACAAAATTGTATTTGGCAGGCTTATTCCCTGGGGTTTATGTTTAGTTGGTATTACTTATTTATATTCTTTAGGTGGAAAAGCAATTGATGCCTACGGTCAACACAAACAAAGTCAACAAGCAGCCCATTATCAACGGGCTTGGATTTATTTAAAGCAGATAGCGAAAAGGAGAACTTTGTCAGCTATGGATACAGCTTATACTAAAACAGCAGATAAATGATTCTTCCATTTAAACCATGCGGCTACGACAGGCGGCTTCATTGCACCTCGCGTTATCGCGCCGGTTTCATTGTGCCGTCAGCCTCGCCGTCTCTGGCTGGAGCGAAATTCGTTCCTCATAACACCCCTGCCTTTCCCGTCACTCAAATATTATAATCCCATTTCACCGCGTCTGGCAAAGTTACCGACCGGCGGATGAAACGTAAAGGCTATACAAGCGAAGCATTTTAGTTTGTTTTTTGGCGGTGCTTCGGCCTTGACATTTCACCCGCCTTGCGCTTTTGGTGCCTAAGCGGTGAAAATGGGACGGTGTGCGATATGCTACTTGCAAAGAGTGGCAGGCAATTAGTTTGAAATTATTAATTTTGCATATGTTAAAAAAGACATTGCGCCAGATTTCAGAGTTTAACAGTGAATTAAAATTAAAAGGTTTTAACGTTTTCCAAATTGAAGAAGACGGTCAGGCTACCCGGTTTTATAGCCGAAAGGATTTTTATAAGATCTGTTTAACAACCGGCAAAAGCATTATTCATTATGCTGACCGGAGTTTTGAAGTTGAGGGAACGGTTCTATTTTTTGGCAATCCGCATGTGCCATATTCCTGGGAAACCATCTCAAGCACCTATGTAGGCTATACCTGCTTATTTTCAGAGGAATTTTTAAACGTTTCAGAGCGTACGGACATCTTACAGCAATCGCCATTCTTTCGAATAGGGGGTACTCCCATACTGGCGATCACTGAACAGCAGAGAGCATTTTTAAACACCATCTTTCAGAAGATGATAGAAGAGCAGAATAGTGTTTACGTATATAAAGACGATTTGATCCGAAATTATATCAACCTTATTGTGCATGAGGCGATGAAGCTGGAGCCTTCTGAAAATTTTGATCTGCACAAAAACGCTGCTTCCCGCATTACCTCTGTTTTTCTTGAACTGCTCGAAAGACAATTTCCCATCGAAAGCCCGGACAAACCATTGCAGCTAAAAGCGGCGCAGGATTATGCAAAGAATCTTGCGGTGCATACCAACTATCTGAACCGCGTGGTGAAGGAAGTGACGGGCAAGCCGACCACCGCTCACATCACAGAACGCATCATTAGCGAGGCCAAAGCATTGCTACAGCATACGGACTGGAATGTTGCCGATATCGCCTATGCGCTCGGATTTGAATATCCCAGTTACTTTAACAATTACTTTAAACGAATGACCGGCACCAACCCGTCTGCGCTAAGGACCCTGGAGGTTTGAAATCCTTAATTATCGGTTTGATAGTCATAAGCTGCAAAGACAGGGATTAACCGAACTTTGCAGTGTGAAAGATATTTTTGAACGCCTGAAATCCGGTGAACTTGTCCGACTGGACGATCCTGAGTTTTTCAAAGTGGATGAAATCGTCAGCCGTACGCTGGCGCGTTCGCCCGCGCTCAACGCAGCGACTGACATAGATGAGATCCGCGAAAAACTGGGTGCAATTATCGGTACAAAACTGGACAGTACTACAACCGTATTTACGCCGTTCCATACCAACTTTGGACGCTTTATAACCATTGGCAAAAACGTTTTTATCAATCACGCCTGTTCCTTTCTGGATATGGGTGGTATTACACTGGAAGACCATGTGCTCATCGGCCCGAAAGTCAACCTCATTACGGAAAATCACCCCTTAGACCCAGTTGTCCGACGGGGTATGTTATGTAAACCTATTGTAGTTAAACGCAATGCCTGGATTGGCGCTGCGGCAACGATTTTGCCTGGTGTAACGATTGGAGAAAATGCAGTTGTTGCAGCAGGAGCGGTTGTTAGCAAAGATGTAGCACCGAATACAGTTGTAGGTGGCATTCCGGCAAAATTCATTAAAACCATTGATTAACATATATACTATGAAAAAGGATTATTTAGATGCAGCAATGAACCCCAGGCGGGATTTCATAAAAAAAACGTCGGTTTTAGGTACCGGTCTTATGCTGGCAGGAGCATCTTCGCTTTTTGCCAAAGATCAATTGCAATATGATCCGGTAAACATTAAATCAAAGGGCTATGCCGCTAGAGATGAATCCGGTAAGCTCAGCCTTTGGGAGTTTGAACGCAGGCCGGTAGGTGACAATGATATTTTGATCGATATTAAATTCGCCTCTATTTGCCACTCGGATATTCACCAGATGCGTGGCGACTGGGGCAAGCAGCAATACCCGCAGGTGCCCGGTCATGAGATAGCAGGCATTGTTAAGCAAGTAGGTAAAAATGTTACGAAGTTTAAAGTGGGTGACCGTGCCGGAGTGGGTTGTATGGTGGATAGCTGCATGCAATGTGAAAGCTGTACCCATGGCGAAGAGCAATTTTGTGACAACGGAGCTATTGTATTTACCTACGGTTTCGCAGACAAAACGTCACCATCGGGCATCAGCCAGGGCGGGTACTCGAACAATATTGTGGTAAGGGATCATTTCGCTGTACATATTCCGGAAAATATTCCGTTGGAGCAGGCTGCCCCGCTCCTATGTGCAGGGATTACTACTTATTCACCGCTGATGAAAGCGAACTTTAAACGCGGAGACAAAGTCGGTATAGCCGGTATTGGTGGTTTGGGTCATTTGGCAATTAAACTGGCTGTTTCCAAAGGCGCAGATGTTTATGCATTTACAACATCTCCCGATAAGGTCAAAGATATTCTTGCATTTGGCGCCAAAGAAGCCATTGTAGTAGACAATGTAAGCAAGCTAAAGCCTTACAAAAGCAAACTGGACTATATGATCGCAACCATACCCGCACAATACGATGTAGCAGCGTATTCGGCAGTTGTTAAACGTAATGGCTTTTATACGCAGGTAGGAATGCCTAAATCATTTGAGCTTACACTCAGCAATATTGGCCTTGCCAATGCCCGTGTTAACTTCAATGCTTCTCTCATTGGTGGTATACCCGAAACGCAGGAAGTGGTAAATTACTGCGCCGGTAACAGCGTTTACCCACAAATTCAGGTTATCAAAGCGGAGCAAATTAATGATGCATGGGCAAACGTAATGTCAAAAAAGGCGCGCTACCGGTATGTTATCGATGCTAAGACCATATAATGGTACACAAGCATCAGCTAAAGGTCCGGTAACTTGTTAGACATAGCACGTTTTAATATTTAAGAACATGGCAAAAATATTTATTACCGGCTCATCAGATGGTCTTGGACAACTGGCGGCAATGGCGCTCATTAAGGATGGGCACCAGGTGGTACTTCACGCACGGAATGTTGAGCGAGGCAAACAAGCTATGGCAAAGGTTCCGGGTGCGACGGATGTACTGATTGCCGACTTATCCAGTATTGAGGAAACAAAAGCATTGGCCGCCAACGCTAATGATATAGGAAGGTTTGACGCGGTCATCCACAATGCCGGAATATACAAGGTAAAGGATAATGTCAATGCAGATGGCCTATCCCCGCTTTTCAAAGTTAATACGCTTGCACCTTATATAATGACCTGCCTGATGCCAAAGCCCGGACGCCTGATCTACCTAAGTTCAGATATGCATCTACAGGGAGATCCGAATTTACACGATCTCGCTGTTGACGCAAATAATGCGCTGGCACAAATTACGTATGCTGATACCAAGCTGCATAACTTGATCCTTGCCAAGACAGTGGCCCGCCGATGGCCAGGTGTATATGCAAATGCTGTCGATCCTGGTTGGGTTCCAACGAAAATGGGAGGCCCAGGAGCGCCTGACAGTCTCGAACAAGGGTATCAGACCCAGGTTTGGCTGGCAGTAAGCCATAGTCATGGAGCTTTGGTGAGCGATCAATATTTTCACCATATGCGTCAGGCAAGGTATCTGCCAGCGGCGGATAGTGAAGCCGCGCAGGAAGGCCTAATTGAGCTTTGTGAGCGACTAACCGGTGTCAATTTCCCTTAGGATTTGCGTGAATTTAAGCTTAGGATTGGACAATTCATTATATCATAAAAACAAAACACATTAATTATGAGCAATAATATTGAAGGAAAAGTAATTGTAATTACAGGAGCAAGCAGCGGCTTAGGTGAAGCTGCCGCACGCCATCTGGCAGATGAGGGCGCTATATTGGTTTTGGGGGCACGCCGCGCAGATCGAATTCAACGCCTGGCTGAGGAGATCAGCGCTCATGGAGGCAAAGTGCTGGCTATTGCAACTGATGTAACGAACCCGGAGCAGGTTAAAACGCTGGTAGCTGAAGCGGTCCGGACATTCGGACGCATCGATGTGCTGATCAATAATGCAGGTCTGATGCCGCTTTCACCACTTGAAAGGTATAAGCTTGATGAATGGAACCAAATGATCGATGTAAATATCAAGGGCGTATTATATGGAATTGCTGCAGCATTACCCTATATGAAGGAACAAAGATCCGGACAAATCATTAATCTTTCATCTGTCGCGGGGCATAAAGTTTGGGATGGGAGCGCCGTTTATTCAGCAACCAAAGCCGCTGTTCGCGTTATATCGGAAGGCCTTCGTCAGGAAGTGAAGCCTTACAATATACGTACAACAATTATTTCGCCGGGTGCTGTAGCTACCGAGTTGCTGACGACGATCAGTGAGCCTGATATAGCCGAAGCCGTTCAAAAAGATGTAAAGAATTATGCGATCTCTGCTGATTCTTTCGGTAGAATTATTGCCTTCGCGATCAGTCAGCCTGATGATGTAGACGTCAACGAGATATTGTTCCGTCCGGTTAAGCAGGTTTTATAAACGGAGTTATGTCACTGAGCAAGTCAACAAAAGAATAGCCAAGTATCAAACCGGCAGTACCTGAGAGGCTGGGAGACCATTTCACTAACGGAAGTTAGGATATTGATTATAGATTATTTTCACGCTTTGATGCAAAACACATTTGCGTCTTATGTAAGCTTTCCCTTAATTTCTGTCGGTGAATAGCCAAATTGTTTTTTAAAAGCAAAAGAGAAATGAGATAAGTTTTCAAATCCGGTCTCCAGGTAAACATCCACAGCTGTCTTTTCTCGTCCGGCAAGCTGAAGGTGAGCTAATTCCAGCCGCTTCCGAATCAACCAACGCTGCGGCGTTATTTTGAAAGCCTTTTTAAAATCCCTAATGAAGGTGGAAAGACTGCGACCGGTAAGGTAGGCGAATTTTTCAAGCGGCATATTGAATTTATAATGCTTTTCCATGAAATCGACCAGGTTGATCTTTCCGGGTTCTGAAAAATCAGCCAGCACGCTGTCTATGCCAGGTTCAATAAAACGCAGAATAGACACGGCCTCTTCTAATTTCAGCACTGCAATACTTTCCGGTAATTTGTGCTGAAGATCAAAATAAGGAGTTACAGAAGCAAAAAAGCTTTCCAGCAATGGCTGATCACTCAATACTCTCACAGTATAGTCCGGAGCTGAGGTTAGCAGCGCTTTTTGCCTGGTGTAATATGCCTTTAAGCGCTCAATGGTTAATCCAAAAACAAGCGCCTTATAAGGCCTGCCATCTTTAGGCTGCTTAATAACATTCGACAATTGATTTCTCGGAAAGAGCAGCATACTGCCCGATCCAAAAGTATAAGATCTGTCTGCCTGAATTACTTTCATTTCACCGGAAATGATCCTGACAAACGAATGGAAGTCAAGACTAAGGTCATCCTTATAAATCCCCTCTTCGGTAACCGTCCACACAAGACCCGTAAATCTATTGAAATTTTGTTTGGCCATGATGGTTGTAAAGGTTGTTTACGATACACATATTGCAAATACAAAAATACGTTTTATTTAGGTGTGCCAACGGTGGCCATATTATATAGCCTTTAAAGCCAGCTGATTCTGTATTGAATTATAGTGTTAAGTAAACAGATCAGCTGGCATTATCGTATCGTGTAAATGGTAATTATGGCACGAGAATTATTTTCCCAACTGTATTTTTGCTCTGGATCATATCGTGAGCCTTGGCCATCTCAGCCAGAGGTAGCACCTGTGATACGTGAGTTTTTATTTCACCTGAAGACAGTAAACGGGCGATATTTCCAAGATCTTCCAGATAATTCGCATTAGGTGTTACGTTTACTCTTTTGACGATTACATTTCTTTCTTCTTTTGCCTTGTCGATAAATTCCTGATCAGGATATATGACGATGCTGGATAGTTTACCGCCGTTTTTGAGCGTTTTAATTGAACGGCCCAGGTGCGTGTTCTCTGCTATACTACCCATTTCTGATTCTATCCACACGGCATCATGTACGATATCGGCATCATTGATCACATCTTCAACGGCCTGGGTTTTGTAGTCGATAAACTCATCTGCTCCAAGGCCTAAAACAAACTCCCTGTTGTCACCGGAGGCAACACCGATGACATAGGCACCAAAATGCCTGGCCAGTTGTACCGCGTAATGCCCAACCCCGCCGGATGCACCATAAATAATGACCTTATCCCCATTTTTTACTTGCGCAAAGCTTACCAATGATACCCATGCGGTTAAAGCTGCCATTGTTGCTCCGGCAGCTTCCTCAAAACTTACGTTGGCTGGTTTCAATACCATTTCATCTTCGGGTGCCGCAACGAATTCTGCATAGGCGTTTGCCTGCCCGATGAACTTAAAGTTGCCAAAAACTTCATCTCCGATTATAAATTTTGTCACACCTTTTCCGGCTTCAGTTACAACACCGGCAACGTCCCATCCCAGGATGATATTTTCTTCATCGCCTGTTCGGGCATAGATCATATCCAATGCTGCCTGGTTTCTGCGAACATATGCGTCTACAGGATTTATACTGATCGCTTTTACACGGACCAATACTTCATTATCTTTTATTGATGGTACAGGAACTTCTGCGAGAACCAGGTTTTCCGGCCCGCCCACCTCTTTCAATATTATAGCTTTCATTTAAATAATTTTCACCAAAATTACTTTCATTTTAAGTCCCCTGTTTTGTTGAGCCTGTCAATTTAACTTTGCTGTAATTGTCATGCACATTATGCTCTATTTAAAATGGCATTTTTAACAAAGCATATTTGACAATCCTAACAAAACTTCTTTATAGATGCCGTTTTACCTTTACATTATGAAATAAGTAAGAACAAATGCTTGTCGATTTATTTCTTCAGCTACGCTGCTGAGTTAGCGGATAAAAACTTAGATAAACATAATATGTTAGAACCATCAACTTTGCGGCTTACAATGTCCGCGACTGTTAATCCCAATGACTGGGAAAAGCTTGAACAATTCATGGCAGAAGCGAAGATCTTTGTGCCTAGTGAAGGAGCCGGAGTCTTGATCCATGAATGTCATTATGACCCGGAGACTTTTTCTGTCCTTTTTCTGGAATCTTATGCCAACGAGAGTGAATTAATTAAACACGCACAAGCTTTTGCACCGGTAATGAATAAATACAAGGTGGATTGGAAAATAAAGAGATTAGACTTACTGGGCAATTATTCTCCAGAGATCCTGGCATTAATGAAAGGAATGGCCAACGGGGCTGAGGTTAACTTGTATCACCATGTCTTTAAGAACAAATAGAATTTTGCTGAAGTTATTTAGGTACTCAATATCTTGAGTGTAAATCAAGTCATCTATAAAGGGTCATGGAGTTCCTGTATAGTAACGTAGAGGAATTGACTATCAAGTGGGTCATTGTACTCTATAGTATAAAGGAGCGAATCAAATGCTATTTGATCACTGGAAATTACTGACATATGTTCTAATAATCATACTTGTAAATTCAAATTAATTCCTTAAATTTATACAATAGGATTTGCAATCAATCTGTAATTAAAAGTGGTGAGTGTTTCGGTGAGTAAGGAATCAAGCCATTGTAAAATATTGAATATCAGAGCCATATAAGGGAAGTGCAAATCCCTCCGGCTCCACAATTTATAATTTTAAGTCCCTGTAAACTAATTATTTACGGGGATTTTTATTGAAACCGGGAAACAAAAAGGATATCCGGTTATCTTGATTTCCGCATCACGTGATCTGGCCTCTGGCATCGGCGCAAACCAAAAAGCATCTGTTTGACGGCCCTCGATTTCGTATCGACTCGGGAGGGCTACAACATAATTCTTGTTTTCGTTACGCTATACGTAACTTTAATGAAATTCCGTTCAACGGTTTTTATTGGAATATCCGTTAATGAACGCTGCCGGAATATCTATACAGTAGACATATAACATATCCACAGTTATTTCAAAAATGAGTACAGTCAAGATGGACGAGATAAATAAGGATAAAGACCGGCAAATAAAAAGGCTTACAAAGCTGAATGACGAACTTGAAAA
>Ga0068871_100000115_pt1 | contig 49397 bp, 39 predicted proteins | sample KBSMisM72_FD_72750 | JGI IMG/M metagenome (GOLD analysis project Ga0068871, IMG submission 72750) | Miscanthus rhizosphere microbial communities from Kellogg Biological Station, Michigan, USA - KBS Miscanthus M7-2 | ecosystem: Host-associated > Plants > Roots > Rhizosphere > Soil ...
GCGCCATTTGCCGGATTTCTTGCTGGTACCCATTAACATCTTGTCCTTTAAGCCCGTTTTTGTGGCCCCGTTGCCCCCCATGGGTCAAGAACATAAGCTTTATGCGGGATTCGCGGGTCTGAAGACGCCCTATGAAACGGCTGTTTCTGCTCAGACATGCCAAGGCGGTGCCGGCCGAATCCGGCACCGAGGATTTCGACCGCACCCTGATGCTGAGCGGCATGCAGGATGCCGGCGTCATGGCGCGCTATCTGCGCAAAAGCGATTACCGGTTGGACCTGATCCTGTGTTCCACCGCGGCCCGCACCACGCAGACAGCCGAACTGGTGCTTCACGAACTGGAATGCGAGATCGAGTATCGCGACAATCTTTATCTGGCGGAGCCGCCCAAGATCGTGGCCGCGGTGCGCGCCGCGCCCGCTTCCGCCGATGCCCTGATGATTGTCGGGCACAATCCGGGACTGGAAGCCTGCGCCGCGCTCTTGGCGCGCGAGCCGGTGCGCCGCAAGGAGCGCGCAAGGCATGAGGCGCTGGAAGAAAAATTTCCCACCTGCGCGTTGGCCGTTCTGGATTTCGACGCAGGACGATGGCGCGACGTGGCGCAAGGCACGGGCAAGCTGGTGGAATTCGTAAGGCCAAGGGATTTGTAGGACAGGGTTGAAGCCCATTCCTGCAAACTGATTAAAATTGCGCGGACGCGCCCAATTTTTGCCAGTCTTTGCATCTAGGCTCGCGGCATGGATGGACAGGTCGAAAAGGTCATGCGTTGCCGCAAATGCTATCGGAGCGGTCTGGCAACCTGGGAGATGGCGCCTTCGCGCGGCAAGGTTCTGATCGCCTTGCCGGATGGCTTTCACCGCCGCCAGCGCGTTCCGCTCAACCTGCCGCCGGATATTGTCTGCGATTGCGGCACGGTGCAACCGAACTGATTGGGTTGCGTTGCGGCGGGCGTCCGCGGCGTCGCCCCGACCGTATTGCCTATACGCTCCTCGCGCGTCGGTACGCTGTCGCTACCGACTCTGGCGGATCGCCTCGCCACAACGCAACGCCGTCGCTGCAATCTGGCTTCTACGTGCTCTAAGCCGGATCCGAGCGCGATTGAATGGGACGCGCGGGTTTGCGAGTGGCCAGCCGTGTCCAGCCGAAGCCGATTTCCGGTGTCGGTTCTCCCAACAGCCGGGTGGTGCGGGTGGCGACGCGCCGGCCGCCCATCGCTTCATAGAAGAAACAGGCATTGTTGCGGGCATGCGCCCAGATCAGGCAGGACCGCATCTTGCGGGCCTTGAAGGCCTCGAACGCGCCGGCCAGCAGGGCGCGGCCCGCACCGCGTCCCAGAAAAGCCGGATCCACATAGAGCGTATAGACTTCGCCGTCATAGCCGCAGCCGCCGTCACGCGCCCGGCCCAAACTGCAAAGCCCGATTACGCCGGACCGCGCGTCTTCCACCACCAGCACAGTGCCGGAATTTTTCTCCATCGCCCGGATGGTTGCGTGCCAGCGCGCGGTGTGGGTGCGCAGCGACATGGCGCCGAGAAGGCTATGCGAAATGACGCCCGCATAAGTATCTTGCCAGGCTTCGATATAGATGCGCGCGAGGTCCGCGGCATCTTCAGGCCGCGCCGTCCGAACACTCAGCGCGAGGTCGTCCATCGCCGCAAGCGTGAGGCAAAGTCGAACGCCTCGCAAGAGTCATTTCGCCACAAGAACAAAAAATTATGACTTGATGTTTCCGTGCTAGCCCAGGACCGGCTTTTCCTGAACGCGCGCGAGGAATTTGGCGCTTTGCTCGCCGCCCTGTCCGTAATGTTTTGCCGTCGGCCAATCGCAGATTTCCGCGAAATGCGCGGCGATATCGTCGGCGGTGGCATGGGTTCCAAGGTTGACGCCATCGGTCTCCACCAGCCGCGCCGCCGCGAAAACACCCGCCGCGGCCGTGAGAATCGCGCCGGTCGGCGCCGCGTCGGATGCCAGATAGGCCACAGCGGGAGAGACAAATTCCGGCTTGAGCATTTCCAGCACGGCGGGCGGCATCAAGGCTTCGGTCATGCGGGTTGCCGCCACCGGGCATATCGCATTGACATGGATATTGTCCTTGGCGCCCTCGAGCTTGAGGGAATTCATGAAGCCGACCAGGGACAGCTTGGCGGAGCCGTAATTGGTCTGGCCGAAATTGCCGTACAGGCCGGTGGACGAGGTGGTGACCACAATACGGCCATAGCCTTGGCTTTTCATTATCTCCCACACCGCCTTGCAGGGCTTGACCGTGCCCAGCAGGTGCACGTCCATCACGGCGGTGAAATCCTTCAGCTCCATCTTGCCGAAGCTTTTGTCGCGCAGGATGCCGGCATTGGCGATCAGCACGTCGATGCGTCCCCATTTGTCCATGGTCTGCTTGACCAGATGCGCGACGCCGGCGTCATCGCTGACCGAGGCGCCATTGGCGATGGCCTCTCCGCCCGCCGCCACAATCTCGGCCACGACTTTTTCGCTGGCCTGGGAGTTGCCGCCGCTGCCGTCCAACGATCCGCCCAGGTCATTGACCACCACCTTGGCGCCAAGCTTCGCCAGAAGCAGGGCATGGGCCCGGCCCAGCCCGCCGCCGGCTCCTGTCACGATTGCAACCTTGTTGGCGAAAGAAATCGTCATGTGAGCAATCCTGCGTTTTTCGGTGGCTAGGATGGCGTCGGGACGCTTTGCGGGTCAAGGCGGCGGCCGAAATACCGGCGCAGGCGGGCAGCGACAGGCAATTCGATACATTCAGCCAGCAATCCGCCCCACAATATGCAAATTATGACAAGGCCAAGCGGCTCCAGCCACCAGATCAGGTCGGAAAAGCGCATGCCGAAAACCATCGCGTCCGGCGCGGGATAAAGGCGCTGCTCGAAAAAGCGGATGGCCAGCAGCCAGGCGGTCTGGCCGAGATAGACGGCATAAGACCATTCGCCCATCCGTTGCGGCAGTCTTGTTTGCAGCGCCCGGGCGACAAGGCCGCGGTCGAAGGCCAGGGCAAAAACCAGCATCATCAGCGGCAATACGGTGAAAATATCCATTCTGGTATGCGACCAGCCGGTGTTCATCACCACATAGGCCAGCAAGGACAACAGCAAAATCTGCAGCAAGGAATGCAACCATTCCGGCATCCGGTCGCGCGGCTGGAGACGCCGGAACAGCACCGCCATGCCGACGCCGATGGAAAAATCGCTTATCCCCCGCAGCACACCATTGTGAAACGTGATGTCCAGCCCATGCTTGGAGGTGAACAGCAGCGCCAAAAGTCCCGCCAAGCCGCCAGCGATCAGGGCGAAGCCTCGCCAGGTCCGGCCCTCGGCGAGCCAGAGCAGTGCCGGAAAGACCAGGCAAAGCGCGAATTCCACACTGACGAACCAGGACACGCCGTTCCAGGTCAGACTGCGCATGCTGTTCCAGGCATGGATCAAAAACAGGCTGAACCAGAATCCCTTGATGCTGACATCCTGGTGATATTTGAGATCGAAGATCGAAAGATAGCCGCCCTGCGCCGCCAGCATCCGCAGCCCCAGCACAAGCGCCAGCATCAGAAGCAACATGAAAAGGTGCAGGGGATAAAGCCGGATCAGCCGCGCCCGCAGGAAGGCGAGATAGCCGGGCGCCCGCAACAGGTCCTTGAGTCTGGGCCAGTAGGCATGGGTCAGGATGAAACCCGACAGGACGAAGAAAAACTCCACCCATAGATAACCGCGGGTGGCCAGAAGGTCCAAAAACCGCCAGCCGCTATAGTGATGGCCCTCACTGAAATGGAACATCACCACCATCAGCGGCGGAAAAGCCCGTGCTCCCGCCAGCGCCGCGATGCGTCCCGAACCTGCCGGTTTTCCGGTCATGCCTCTCCCCACCCGCCGACACTAGCGCTCGCGCGTCTTTCTGTCATGCCGGAGACGGCCTTTTACGGAGATCGAAATAGTGTAGCGTTATCTGAATTTCCGGCGGGGGCAGACTTGTTGCCGCACTTTCAATCGGCCCAGTTGCAATCCTTATTGGGTATTTGCGCGATCATCGGCTTGGCCTGGGCGCTTTCCGAAGACCGGCGGGCTTTTTCCTTGCGCATGGTGCTGGGCACCTTGCTGCTCCAGGCGGCCATCGCGCTGCTGTTGCTTAAAGTGCCGCTGGCGCGTGACGCGCTGTTTGGCTTGAATGCGGTGGTGACGGCCGTGACCACCGCCACCAATGCCGGCACCAGTTTCGTGTTCGGCTATATGGGGGCTGGGCCGGCGCCTTTCGCCGTCATCAATCCCGCCAATCTGGTCAATCTCGCCTTCACCATCCTGCCGCTGGTAATGGTGATTGCAGCGCTGGCGGCGATGCTGTGGTACTGGCGGATCACCCCTTTTTTAGTGCACGCCATGGCGCTGGTGCTGAAAAAAACCACAGGGCTGGGCGGCGCGGTGGGCTTATCGGCCGCCGCGACGGTGTTTCTGGGCAATATCGAGGGGCAGCTGGTGATCCGCCCCTATATGGCGCGGCTGAACCGCACCGAGCTTTTCATCCTGATGACCGTGGGTCTGTCGGTGATCGCGGGCACGGTGTTTGTTCTTTACGCCACCATCCTGAAAAGCGTGTTGCCCGGCGCGCTGGGCCATCTGCTGGTGGCTTCCTTTATGTCGTTGCCCGCGGGCATCCTGATCGCCCGCATCATGGTGCCCGGGCCAGCCGAAACCGAACTCACCCAGGAACAGGAAAGCGTGCGTTACCGCTCCACCATGGATGCGATGTCGCGGGGCACTCAGGATGGGTTGAAACTCTATCTGCAGATCATCGCCATGCTGATCGTCACCACTGCGCTGGTGGCGTTGGCCAACATCATCCTGGCACAGCTTCCGCAACTATGGGGTGCGCCGTTGACCCTCGAGCGGATGCTGGGTTGGATCTTCTCGCCGCTGGTCTGGCTGCTTGGCGTGCCCTGGTCCGAGGCTGGCACCGCCGGTCAATTGATGGGGATCAAGCTGGCGCTTTATGAGCTGGTCGCTTATCTGCGTCTGGCCGCCATGCCGGCGGGCACGCTGGACCCGCGCAGCACGCAGATCATGGTCTATGCGCTTTGCGGTTTTGCCAATCTGGGCAGCGTCGGCATTCTGATCGGCGGCATGAGTGCCATGATCCCCGAACGCCGCGACGAGGTGGTGTCGCTCGCCTTGAAGGCCCTGGTGGCGGGCACCATGGCCAGTGCCCTGTCGGGCGCGATGATCGGGCTGCTACCGCTTTAGATATTTTTCGGTAAGCTGGTCCGATGGTTGATTTCTGGATTCCGCAAACCTCTTCGGGCGAGATTGTCGACATCGCCCAGTTGGAAGCTGCTATGGTCCAACGCGCCGCCGCCGGCTGGAAACGTCTCAAGGGGGCGCGGCGGTTCCCCGCCGATCCCGGCGGCGTGCTGGAACAAGTGGCATCCAACGCCATCCTGGTGCGGGTGCTGGAGGCGGGCGCGGATTATGAATATCTCAAGGTCGGGGAAGCGCTGGTGGCGGGGTTCCGGGAGGATTTCTCCGGCCGGCGGCTCAGCGATATCATCGCCACGACGCCGCGTTTCGGGCTGGGCCTCAAGATGCTGTATGAAATGGTGCGGTCGGGATGCGAGCCGCTTTACTATCGTGGCTGGGTAGGGGCGGACATGCCGGATGCCCAATTTCTCTATTATGAAAGCGCCGTCCTGCCTTTCGGCAAGGATGAGGCGCGGGTGGACCATATCCTGGTGACCAGCATGCTGGTGCTGCGCGACCAGGCCTTTCCCGCCATGCCGCAGATTCTTCGGGTGTGATGTGCGTATTTGTCTGGTCCTCGCCCTGCTGGCCTTGTCCGCTTGCGCTCCCGACTTTGCCCCGCCCCTGGATGGCGGGGTGACTCCCATTGTGGCGGAAGATGCGATTGTGGCGCGCGACGGCATAAGGCTGCCGTTGCGCCGCTGGGAGGCGCAAGGCGTCCCGCAGCCCCGCGCCGTGATTGTGGCCCTGCACGGCATGAGCGATTATTCCAATGCCTTTGACATGCCCGCCAAGCTCTGGGCCAGGCTGGGCATCACCACGCTTGCCTATGACCAGCGCGGTTTCGGACTCAGCCCCAATCCCGGCATCTGGGCCGGTGCCGACACGATGCGGTCCGATCTCAACGATGCGGTCGCCGCGGCGCGGGCGCGCTATCCCGGCGTGCCGGTCTATGCGCTGGGCGAGAGCATGGGAGGCGCGGTGGTGCTGACAGCGTTCGCTTCAACTCACCCTCCCGCCGCTGATGGCATAATTTTGGTGGCACCCGCTGTGTGGTCGCGGGGCGACATGCCGCTCACCTATCGCGCCGCGCTGTTCCTGGGGGCGCACCTGGTGCCTGGCATGATCCTGTCCAACAATGCCGCCGGAAAGGTCGTCACCATCATTCCGTCCGACAATGTCGAGTTGTTGCGGGCGTTGGGCCGCGATCCCTTGTTCCAGAAAAAGACCCGCACCGACACGCTGTTCGGACTGGTCAATCTGATGGACGAGGCGCGCACCGCGCCGCTATCGATCAAGACCACCCCGCCGATCCTGTTGCTCTATGGCGCCAATGACCAGATCATTCCGGCCCAGCCGACCCAGGCCGTGATTGCGGCGCTGGGCCCCAAGGCAACGGTCAAACGCTATGAGCATGGCTATCACATGCTGTTGCGCGACCTGGAGGGCGAAAGCGTGCAAAAAGACGTGGCGGAATGGATTTTCGCGCGAAATCACTAGCCCGCCCTTTGCGGATGGCACTAGGCTGGCGGCCACGGAGAGGGCATCTCGCCCTCCCGCTATTATGGGCTGGGAAATGCCGGAAACATGGCCCGCATTCGATTGGGCCGACCCTTTTCTGCTGGAGGCCTCGCTGCGCGAGGAAGAAAAACTGGTGCGCGACAGTGCGCGGGGTTTTGCGCAATCGCGCCTGATGCCGCTGGTGCAGGAGATGCACCGCAGCGAGTCTTTCGACCGCGGCTTGTTGCAGGAGATGGGCTCTCTTGGCCTGTTGGGGAGCACACTGCCGGATTTTGGCGGCGTTTCGCCGGTCGGCTACGGCCTGACTGCGCGGGAATTCGAGCGGGTGGATTCCGCCTTCCGCTCGTCACTATCGGTTCAGTCCAGCCTGGTGATGCATCCCATTCATGCTTTTGGCAGTGTGGCGCAGCGGGAAAAATATCTGCCCCGGCTGGCGTCAGGCGAATGGGTCGGCTCCTTCGGCCTGACCGAACCGGGCGCGGGCTCTGACCCTGGGGGTATGCAAAGCCGTGCCCGCCGCACCAAGACCGGATTCGCACTTTCCGGTTCCAAGAGCTGGATCACGCATGCGCCGATCGCCGATGTCTTTGTGATATGGGCCAAACTCGATGACCGTATTCGCGGCTTTGTTGTGGAACGCGGCGACCAGGGACTGTCGACGCCCAAGATCGAGGGCAAATTTTCCCTGCGCGCCAGCGTCACCGGCGAGATCGTGCTGAACGATGTCGAAATCTCCGAGGACCGCATGCTGCCGGGCGCCGATGGTCTGAAGGCGCCGTTTTCCTGCCTCAACCATGCGCGCCAAGGCATTGCCTGGGGGGCGGTGGGGGCGGCGGAATTCTGCTGGCATGCGGCGCGCAGCTATGGCCTGGAGCGCCAGCAATTCGGCCGCCCGCTGGCCGCGACTCAGCTTTATCAGAAAAAACTTGCCGACATGCAGACCGAGATTGCGCTGGGTCTACTGGCCTGTCTGCAGGCCGGGCGTCTGATGGAGCAAGGCAAGCTGGCGGCGGAAGCGATCAGTCTGCTCAAGCGCAACAATGCCGGTAAGGCGTTGGAGATCGCCCGCATGGCCCGCGACATGCATGGCGCCAATGGGATTGCCGATGGCTATCATGTGATGCGGCACATGATGAACCTGGAATCCGTCAACACTTATGAGGGCACCCACGACATCCATGCCCTGGTGCTGGGCCGGGCCCAGACCGGCCATTCCGCCTTCTGAGAGGCACGGACTTTCAAACACCGGTTTTTGCGGGCATAAACGGCTCCGATTTCAACGAACCCCGCCCGGAACCAACCATGTCTCTTGCCTCTGTCGTCAATATCAAGGATTTGCGCCGCCTGGCGCGGCGGCGGCTGCCCGACGCGGTGTTCGACTATCTGGACGGTGCGGCCGATGACGAGACGACCCTGAAGGACAGCGAACGCGCCTTCAAGGAAGTGCTTTTCAAGCCGCGCTTCGCGGTGGCGACGCCGGTCTGCGATCTCGGCGTCACGGTGCTGGGCCAGAAGCTGGAATTGCCTTTCATTCTGGCGCCGATCGGCTATTCGCGGTTGATGCATCCCCGCGGCGAGCTGGCGGCGTCCAGGGCGGCGGGCAAATATGGCACGGGCTATATCCTCTCCACCATGTCTGGGCACCGGATCGAGGACGTCAAGGCGCAGTCGGCCGGTCCCACCTTCTATCAACTCTACCTGGCGGGCGGGCGCGGCGCGGCGGAAGCGGCCATCGCCCGCGCCAAGGCTGCCGGTTACAAGGCGTTGTTTGTCACCATCGACACGCCGGTCGCGGGCAACCGCGAACGCGATGTGCGCAACGGCATGAAGCCGCTGATGGGCAAGAATCCCTTTGCCAAGCTGCCCTATCTCCCCAACCTCCTGGCGCATCCCGGCTGGCTGGCGTCCTTCATTCTCGACGGCATGTCCAGGCCGTTTCCCAACATCGTGGTGCCGGGATCGGGCCCCTTGCAGGCCGTGGACGTCGCCGCGGCCTTGGAATCGGCGCAGGTGTCCTGGACCGATCTCGAATGGATTCGCAAAGTGTGGAATGGACCCATCGTCACCAAGGGCGTGATGACGGTGGATGACGCCAAGCGTTCGATCGATGCCGGGGCGCAGGGCATCGTGGTATCGACCCATGCGGGGCGCCAGCTGGACGGCGTGGCGGGCTCCCTGCGCGTGTTGCCGGGCATTGTGGAAGCGGTGGGCGACAAGACCGAAGTCTTGTTCGATGGCGGCATTCGCCGCGGCGCCGACGTGGTGCGGGCGATGGGATTGGGCGCCAAGGCGGTGCTGCTGGGACGCGGCTATGCCTATGGCATGGCGGCAGCGGGCGATGCCGGGATCGACCGCGCGGTTGAAATCTTCCGCGCCGACATCATCCGCACCCTGAAGCTGCTGGGTTGCTCCAGCATTTCACAGGTGGACGCGAACTATGTGACCACACGCCCCGGCTTCAGGGTCGATTAAAATTCCGAAGCGCTAGCGCCCGCGAATTTCTGTCACCGCCCGCTTCACCGCGTCGATCACCGCCTGCGGCTGGTCGTATTGAATATAATGGCTGCTGTCCGGCACCACCGTGTCGGTGCCGCGGGTAGAGAGTGCGGCTAGCTTTTCATTGCCGGCCTTCCACGCCCGATTCATCGCGACGCTCTGTTCCGCCGTAAAACCGGGATTGCCGACCTCCTTGCCCCGGGTCAGCACGATGAGCGGCTTGTCGCCGAAATTGGCTGTGACCGCCTCCAATTCCTTCTGGTCCACACTTAAGTCGTCTTTGGTATTCAGGAAGCTTTCGAATTCCGAGGCTTTGGTGAGGAGATAGGACGGCCGCGAGTTCTGCGCTTTTTTCACGGCGGCCAAGGAAGGCGGCAGCCGGGTATCGTTGCGGGCGCAGTCATCGGGCAGCGGTACCGGCAGAGCGGCACATTCCTTGATGCGCGGGATTTGTGCGTGGAGGGCAGCCAGCAGATTATCTGATGCGGCTTGTGGTGCGCCGGCGGCGGTACCGGCCGCCGATATGGCAGTCCATTGATCGGCAAAAGCGGGTTCGACCAGCACCGCGCCTGCCAGATCATCCGGATGGGTGGCCTCCAGCAACACGCCAAACAATCCCGCGAGGGAATGTCCGACATAGAGAATGGGGGTCTTGATCTTTGCCGCGATCAGCAGGGCATGAAGATCGGCGACCGCAGCCTTGGCATCGGATGCGCCCCTGCGCGGATCGCTGAAGCCGATCCCGGCACGGTCATAGGCACAGGCGCGGGTCATCTGGGCAACTTCGCCCTGGACCAGCCGCCACACCAAAGAGCTGTCGCCCTGGCCGGAATCAAACAGCACCGTGGGGCTGCCACGTCCCATGCAAAACAGATTCAGCTGGCGCTTGCCATCGACCGCGACCAGTTTGCCGGGATGCATGTAGAACTCATCCGGCACGGGCGCCGCCGCTGCGGATACCGCCGTCAGTATGAAAGCCGCCAAAGTTGAGCACAATCTCATCTTGAGCTTCCCGTGAAGTTGTTAAATTTTAAACCGGCACATCCAGCCCATATCGTCGCAGAAATACATGTCATCGCCCACCAGCTTGGCGCAGTGGATGACGGGCGAGTCATCGGGCAGCTGCACGCGTTCCTTGATCACGCCCGTCGCCGTGTCGTGCAGATAAAATTCATTCAGGTTTGAATCCGACGACCAGATCGTGCCGCGAGTCTTGCCCCAGCTCATGCCATGGGTACGGTTGCCCGGCACCGGCCAGGTGGTTTTCACCTTCCAGGTCTTTTTGTTGATGGTGAAAATCTGGCGCGCCGGCGGGCAGGCATAGATCAGATAATCCCCGTCCAGCAAAATTGCATGCGCCCCGGTGCCGCCTGAGCCTTCCTCGGCATTCAGCGCCAATTGCCCCGGCGGCAGGTCCTTGCCGGTGTTGTTGCCGACATTGCCGGTCTGCGCCGGACCGATGCCGCGCGGCTTGCCGGGCCATGCGGGCTTGAGCGGACTGGAACGCAGCTTGGGATCGTCCTCGCGCTCATAAATGCGGCCCGCGCCGGGGGTCACATATTTGGCGATGGTTTTGCCGTCGAGGTCGCAATGCACAATGATGGAATTGTGGGTCGAGGTGATCCACATCGTGTTGCCGTCCTGCACCAAGCCACTGGGCCCCACCACATCGGCCTGGAATTCGCGTATCAGCGAACCGTCCTTGATGTTGGTGAGCGTGATCCAGTGTTCGGCGCCCTGGTCCAGCACCCACATCTGACCGGGCTTGTCGGACAGCGCCAGGCCGTTGGGCTGGCCGTGCCGCGTCTTGTAGACCACTTCGATCTTGCCGGCAGGGCGCGATTTGATGGCGGCGTAACCCGGCAGGCAGGCGGGATGTGCCGGTTGCGCCAAAGCAGGCAATGCCGCGGCGGGAGAGACAGCCGCGGCAGCCAGGAAATCCCTGCGCTTCATGGGATGCTCACGCCGGCTCGATCTTGAAGACCCAGCCCGCATGGGGGCTGTCGCCATTGGGCCAGCCGGGATGGATTCCGGCGTCGCAGCTGATCAAGGTGCCGTTGTGGAATTCCAGGCCATGCGGGTCGCAGGAGCCGGGCAGGAAATCGTAGGTGCCGATGATCTGACCGGTCTTGCCATCATACTTCACCAGGCCGGGCTTACCTTCCTTGTAACTCTTGCTGTCGTTGCCGAGCACCAGCCAGATGTTGCCATCGGGATCGAAGGTCATGTCATGGGTGCGCGGCTTGTCCGGTGAGGTGTAGGTCGAGATCGCAACTTCCGGCACCCAGGTCTTGGGATCGACCCGCAGCAGCAGCTTGGGCCGCAGCGCCGCGATCCACAATTTGCCGTCACGCCATTGCGCACCATGGGCGCCGCCCCCGTTTTGTCCGGGCAGGGCGAGGGGAATCTGTCGATGGCTGATCTGGTTTCCGTTCATGTCCACCTGGAAACAGCCCTGCGGCTCCTGGTTGGCCATCATCCACACGCAGCCATCGCCATACGCCATGCCGGAACAGTTGCGGCAGTTGGTCATCACCGTCTTGAGCAGTTTGCCATTCCAGTCCACCAGCCAGGCGGCTTCGCGAAGATCGGTCGGCTCCGCCGCGCCATAGCGCGTCGCCGAGTCGCCTGAAAGTTTCTGTTGTGCAATCCACAAGCCTTCCGGCGCCACCGCCAGGCCATTGCCATAGCCCGGCGGGTATTTGAACATCCGGGTGGTCTTCATCATGCCGTGCGGAATCGCGCGGGGCGGATTGAGGCCGTTGGCGGGCGGTTGCGCCTGAACCGCGACGGATGACAAAGCGGCGGCCATGGTGGCGGTGACGAATTCGCGTTTGCTGAGCATGTTTTTCTCCCCGGATTTGGAGGGATGCTGGTCCAAAACCGCAAGGAAGCAAAGGGGAGAAAGATGCTGCAAAGCAGCGGGCTACCAGCCGTTGTCCCCAAAGTGGGCTTGGTATAGCGGGCCCGCCTCCGCCTTGATCTCAGTCCCCAGGCGCAGGCCCAAGGCGCGGGCGGTTCCTTCCGCGTCGCCGCCCAATACCACGCTCTCGCGCCGCCGCCAGCGATGCTTGCCGTCAGGGGTCAATACTTCGCCCAAAAAGGCCAGCTTGCCGTCCGCAATTTTTGCCAGTGCCGCGATAGGGGTGCGGCAGGAACCATCCAACGCCTGCAGGAAGGCGCGCTCGGCGGTCGTGGTAATGGCATGTTCGGCAATGTTGAGCGGCGCCAGCAGCGCCAGGGTCTTGTCATCGCCGGCCCGCGCGGTGATCGCCAGCGCGCCCTGGCCGGGCGCGGGCGGCATGGCCTCGCTGTTCACGATGGAGGCAACGTGTTTTTCCAGGCCCAGTCTGCGCAAACCGGCCAGCGCCAGGTAGGTGGCGTCAAGCGCGCCGCTCTCTATCTTGGCCAGCCTCGTTTCCACCCGGCCGCGCAGCAGTTCCACTTTCAGATCAGGGCGCAGGTGCAAGGTCTGAGCCTGGCGGCGCAAGCTGGCGGTCCCGATGGTTGCGCCGGGCGCCAAGTCCATCACGGTTTTCGCCCCGGCCGCGATAAAACCGTCACGCGGATCTTCGCGCGAGGGCACACAAGCCAGCACAATGCCGGGTGGCATGCGGGTCGGCAGGTCCTTCATGGAATGAATGGCGGCGTCGATGCGTCCGTCCAGCAGGGCTTCGTCCAATTCCTTGGTGAACAGGCCTTTGCCGCCCTGGTCCTGCAAGCGGCCCTGAATCTTGTCGCCGCTGGTCATGAAGGTCAGGATCGGAAAGGCGTCCGCCTCGACACCGGAATTTTTCGCCAGCATTGCCGCCACCAGGCGCGATTGCGCCAATGCCAAAGGCGAGCCGCGCGAGCCGAGACGTATGCTCATTTCCATTCCGCCCTTCACTTCCATTCAGCGATGGGCGGCATGGAAGACAGAATGCTTTCCACATTGCCGCCGGTCTTCAGCCCGAAATGGGTGCCGCGGTCATAAAGCAGGTTGAACTCGACATAACGGCCGCGCCACTTGGCCTGTTCGTGGCGCTCTTCCACCGTCCAGCTTTCCGGCATGCGGCGGCGGATGATCTGGGGCTGGATATCGAGAAAGGCCTCACCCACGCTTTTGGTGAAGGCAAAATCCCGGTCCCAATCGCCGCTGTCATGGTGGTCATAGAAGATGCCGCCCACCCCGCGCGGCTCGCCCCGGTGCGGCAGCCAGAAATAGGTGTCGGCCCATTTCTTGTATTTGGGAAACCACTCCTTGTCGAAGCCGTCGCAGGTTTTTTTCAGCCTTGCATGGAAATCCACCGTGTCGGGATGGCGGGAGGTGCGCGCCGCATCCAGTGTCGGGTTGAGATCGGCCCCGCCGCCGAACCAGCTTTCGGTCGTGACGATCATGCGGGTGTTCATATGCACCGCCGGCACCCGCGGATTTTTCATATGGGCGATCAGGCTGATGCCGCTGGCCCAGAAGCGGGGATTGTCGGCGGCGCCTTTCACCTGCTTGGCGAACTCCGGCGAGAAGGCGCCGAACACGGTCGAGGTATGCACGCCGACTTTCTCGAACAACCGGCCGCGCATCATCCCCATCACGCCGCCGCCTTCATCCTCGCCGCGCGTCCAGGGGGTTTTTTCAAACCGACCAGGGCTGCCGGGATAAAGATTGTCCGGGGCCTCGTCTTCCAGCGTCTCGAAGGCCGTCATGATGCGGTCGCGCAGGGCTTCGAACCAGGCACGGGCTTGCTGCTTGCGGGCATCAGAAGCGGTCATGGCGGCGCTTTTAGCCGGTACCGCGACGGTGCACCATTGTTTTTGCAGCCGCACCCCGCCATCATCAGGAGCGTAGGCGCTAGCCGGAGCGACCAATACTAAAGAGTCATAAAAGACCCTGAAAAAGCGGGGCCTGTGGGGAAGACGCATGAAGCGCAGTATGACAGTTTTTCTAATGATGCTTTTGCCGGCGGCTGCCGCTGCTGTCGACCGTCCGGGTCAGAAATTCCTGCTCAAGCCGTCCGACCTGCCCAAGCCCTATGTCACCCCGCCGATCGCCAACCCGAATGACGTGATTGCGCGCCCCGCCGGGGTCATGCCGGACGCGCCCCAGGGCTTCAAGGTTTCGATCTACGCCACCGGTCTGACTTTTGCGCGGTTCCCCGCGGTGGCGCCCAATGGCGATGTCTTCCTGTCGGAACGCCGCGCCAACAAGGTCACCTTGCTGCGCGACACCAAAGGCAGCGGCGCGGCAGACCAGCGTTTCACCTTCGCGGATGGTTTTCACAATCCTTCCGGCGTCGCCGTCCATGATGGTTATGTCTATATCAGCGACCAGATCGCGATCTGGCGCACGCCTTATGTCGCCGGCGCCACCAAAGCGGGCAAGTTGGAGCGTATGACCAAGGATCCGGATTTGCGCAATTCGGGCATGCACGGCACCCGCAATTTCGCCATTGCCCCCAACGGCACGATGTTCGTGGAGATGGGCAGCCGCGACAATGTTTCCGAATACCAGCCCGGCGCCAAGATTTTCCAGATCAAGGACGGCAAGCTGGTGGACTATGCCAGCGGACTCCGCAATCCGGTGGGTATCGCTTTTTATCCGGGCACCAGCGATCTGTTCGTGGCGGTCAATGAGCGTGATGGCTTGGGCGACAACCTGCCGCCGGACTATTTCACCTATGTGAAGCCGGGGGCTTTCTACGGCTACCCCTGGAGCTATACCGGCAGCCGGCCCGATCCCGATATCGGTGACAAACGTCCCGACATGGTGGCCAAGGCGCTGACCCCCGATGTGCTGTTTCCGGCGCACAGCGCCCCCACCGGCCTGGTATTCTATACCGGCGACAATTTCCCTGCCGAGTATAAGGGCGATGCCTTTGTCTCGCTGCATGGCTCCTGGAATACCAGCCAGCCGCATGGCTACAAGGTGGTTCGCATCAAGATGAAGAATGGCCGCGCCATCGGTGGCTATGAGAATTTCCTTACCGGTTTCTGGGATGGAAAATCCAACAATCCGCCAAAGGCTTGGGGACGTCCGGTGGGGCTGGCGGTGGCGAAGGATGGAAGTTTGCTGGTGGCCGACGATGTCGGACAGACTTTATGGAAAATCACCTATACGGGGAACAAATGATCAATCGTCGCAATGCAATCGGCGCGGGCCTGGCGCTCGCCGCAGCGCCGGCTTTGGCCAAAGACGCCAAAACCTCTTTCGCGGTGCCCGATGGCGCCGCCGATTGCCATCATCACATTTATGATCCGCGCTTTCCTTATAATCCCCAGGCTGTGCTGACGCCGCCCTATGCCACGGTGAAGGATTATCGTGCGCTGCAGAAAAAGCTGGGCACCAGCCGCAATGTGATGGTGCAGCCTTCGACCTATGGTACCGACAATAGCTGCCTGATGGATGTGCTGGCGCGGATGGGCGAGAATTGCCGTGCCGTCTGCGTGGTCAACAGCAGTGTCACCGACGCGGAGCTCAAAAGATTGCATGCTGCCGGGACGCGCGGCGTGCGGATTCAATTCGGGTTGGGCAATCCGGTGAGTGCCGATGAGGTGATGCCCTTGGCCAAGCGCATCGCGGGTCTGGGCTGGCATATCCAATGCAACATGCCGCCGGAGCAGTTGGTGCAGATGGAATCCTTGCTGCTCAGCCTGCCGGTGCCGGTGATCATCGATCATTTGGGGCGCGCCACGGCCATCGGCCAGCCGCAATATAATACCGTGCGCAAGCTGCTCGACAGCGGCCATGGCTGGGTGAAGGTTTCCGGCGCCTATCTTTATGGCGGCGGCACCGCGCCGGACTATGCCGGCGCCAGCCAGGCCGCGATGGGCTATATCAAGGCGGCGCCGGAACGCTGTGTCTGGGGCAGCGACTGGCCGCATCCCGATGCCACCAAGAAACTCAATCCGGTGGCGATGCCGGACAATGTGGCCTTGCTGAACCTTTTGGCGCATTGGGCGCCGGACGCCAAGCTGCGCCATCGCATCCTGGTGGAAAATCCAGAAAAGTTTTACGGCTTCGATTCTTCAAAGCGCCCGAAGGCGCTTTAATTCTATCCCCCCTCTGTCGCAGCTCGGGTTTGCTCCGCAAACACTTCGTTGCGCCACCTTCCCCCTTCCTGGCGCTTTGCGCTGAAGGGGGCAAGGGATCTTTCGGCGATGGATGGTCGTGGCTCGCGGAATGCAGCGCTCGAGATTCATTTCACCAGCATCGCCTCGTAAGCGGCCTCGATGCCTTTTCGGAAAGCCTCGCTGTCATACAGCGCGGTAGTCGTGCGGTTGCGTACCAGTTTTTCACGCGTGGTATTCAGCAGCGCGGGATTTTTCGCCAGCTCCAGCGCCAGGGCTTCGTAATCTTCCGGGCCTGTGGTCACCAGCTCCGGCATATCGATGGCTTTCAGCAGGCTTGCGGCGACCCGGCCATGAAAGGCCTTGCCGTAACAGGTGACGACCGGCAGCCCCGCCCACAGCGCATCGCTGCAGGTGGTGTGGGCATTGTAGGGCAGGGTATCCAGGAAAAGGTCCGCCAGCTGGTGCCGCGCCAGATGGTCATCCGGCGGCAGCTTGGAAGCGAACATCAACCGCGCAGGATCAACACCGCGTTTCTCGGCGTGGGCGCGCAGATTGTCGGCGGCGGGAGATTGCAGCAGCCACAGCACACTGCCTGGAACCTTTTGCAGCAGCCGCATCCAGATATCGAACACCGGCGCGGTGATCTTCCAGCTGTTGTTGAAACAGCAGAAAACAAAACTATCGGGGGGCAGCCCGGCTTGGGCACGCGACGGCGGCGGCGGCACAATCCGTGTCGCGTCATTGGCCTGATAGCAGCCCGACAGGTGAACAATCTTCTCACTGAAGTGAGGCTGTTGTTCGATGGGAAGCACGGTGCGGTCGGCCAGCACGATATCCATGAAGCTCGCGCCGGTGGTGCCGGGATAGACCAGGTAATTGACCTGCACCGGGGCGGGATGATGGCTGAAGATGCCCGGCCGGGCCCCATGGGTGTGCCCGTTTAGGTCCACCGCGATATCGATCTCACGGCTGCGCAGCAATTTGGCGACATCCAGATCGCTCAAGCCGCGCACTTCGTCGAAGCGGTCAAAGGCCGCCACCAGCCGTTTGCGCATCGCGCTATTGTCATCGGACCCGAAGGCAAAAGCGCTGACTTCAAACCGGCTGCGGTCGTGACGCTCAAACAGTTCTGCCATCAGTTGCGCAGTCGGATGTTGATGAAAATCCGCCGACAGATAGGCGAGGCGGATGCGGTCATGGCCATAGGGTTTGCCGCCGGACAATGGCGGCTGGCGCGGCGCGACGTGATGGACATAATTTTCGGCACAGCGCAGCAGCAGGGCCGCATCTTCTGTATAACCCATCAGGACGAAGGGCTGGATCAGCGCGCGGTTTGCCATGATGTCGCTTGTCAGCCGGGGCAACAGGACCGCCATGCCGTCCCAGTCGCACAGGATCGCGCGCATATGAGCCAGCCCGTTGAGCGCCAGGCGATGACCGGGTGCGGCGGCCAGGATATGCTCAAAGCAGGCCTGCGCCTGCGCCGGGCGATTTAGATCGCGTAGCACATGCGCCTTGATGAGCAGCGCTTCGGCGAAATCGGCTTGGATAGCCAGCGCGGTATCGGCAGCGGCGAGCGCCTGGTCCAGCAGCCTGAGATCGAACAGGGCGATAGCGCGGTTTGTCAGGGCGTTGATATGGCTTGGTGCAAGCGCGACGGCTCGCTCGTAACTCAAGAGCGCGTCTTGGTGCCGGCGCAGCCCGCGCAGGGCGGTACCGCGATTGTTCCACGCGCCGGGGACGTCGGCGCGCACCGCCACTGCCTTGTCGAAATCCGCCAAGGCTTCCGCAGCGCGATGGGTTTCCAGATACAGATTGCCGCGATTGAACAAAGCTTCGAAGAAATCGGGCTTTTGCGCAACAGCTTGGTCATATTGCGCCAGGGCTTCGGCATGGCGGCCCAGCCGCGCCAGCACATTGGCGTAATTCACCATCACTTCGGGCACGGCCGAGGCCGCCAGCAGCTCGCCATAGAGCCGCGCGGCCTCTACCAGATTGCCGCTGGTCTGCGCCTGCCGGGCCTGGTTGTAGAGCTGCAAGTCCATCAGCGCGCGGTGACCTTTTTCACATAGAATCGCAGAAAGGCATCGGCATCGGAATGCAGGCAGACCTGGGCATTGGGTGCGCCTTGTGTCTCCTTGGTGTTGCCGGCATCGTCCACGATAAGGTGCATCGGTGTCAGCGGGCACAAGGACGGATCGAGCAGCACTGCCAGTGTCATGGGATCATAGAGGATCGGCGTGGGCGAGCGGGTCGCGGCGCTCCATTCATAATAAAGCCCGGCCAGGATATTGGTCAGCATGCTGCCATGGGAGAACAAAGCGGTGCGGGCCACCTCGTGGAATTTGAGATTGGCGGTGGAATCAAGCGGCATCACCACAAGCGGCACACCGGAATTGAACAGCTTTTGCGCCGAAGCGATGTCGTTCTTGATATTCCATTCCGGATGCGGCGCGATCGGCGCCGCCAGGCCGTAAGGGTCCAGCAAGGGATGGACATTGCCGCCCATGATCACCACCCGCTTGAGCTTGCGGAACGAAGCGGCGTCCTTGTCGATCATCGCACCGACATTGGGCAATGGACCCACCGCCACCAACGTGATTTCGCCGGGATATTTGCGGGCCTGATCCAAGATGAAGTCCACCGCGGCGGGATGGGTCGCTTGGGCGAACCGCCCGCCTTCGGCATAGCGGCGCTGGGTGAATGCCGTCAGATTGACCTTGGCGGCCGCCCCCATGACGACGGGAATGTCAGTGCGGCCCAATTCGCCCAGCATGCGGTCGAACATCCGGGCGCGCGTCTGGGTATCGCCGAAACTGGCGGAAACTCCGACAATGTCGAACTCCGGACTGGATAACGCCAGGCCCAGGGCAAAGGCATCGTCGATATCGTCGCCGATGTCGCTGTCGATGATGATTTTTTCCCCGGCCTGTGCGGTGCCACAGGCAAAGATAAACGCCGCGGCAAGGACTCCAATAATTTTGCGCATTTTCCCCGCCCTGATACACTTGACGCCATGATGCCGGTTTTTAAGAGGAGAGGTCAAAGCTTCTTGCTCCGGCGTAAAGGGTTTTCCATGCGGGTCTGGTCTTTTTTTCTGTTTGCAATGATGCTTTCGACAAGCGCGATTGCCGCCGAGGAGCCGCTGGGTCCGGCCGCCAATACGGCTTTCCTGGCCGCCAACGCCCAAAAGCCCGGCACGCTTGTCCGTCCCAGCGGCCTGCAATACCGCATCCTGCGCAACGGGACCGGCAAGCGGCCCACCGGCAATGATATCGTCCGGCTGGCCTATGGCATTCGCCTGATCAACGGCACCCTGGTGGACAGCACCACGCCGGCTCTGCCCGCTACCCTGGTGATGAACAGCGTTGCCCTGGCAGGGCTGGCCGAGGCGCTGTCGCTGATGCATGCGGGCGATCGCTGGCAATTGGCTGTTCCCGCCAACCTGGCTTTTGGCGGACGCGGCGCGATGAATGGCGCTATCCCGCCCAATCAAACCCTGCTGCTGGATGTGAGTCTGGTATCGGTGTCTGCGCCCCAACCCGGCCAGTCGGTGAGCGAGAATCCGTTTTCGGTCTGGGGCAATGGCCGCGAGACCGGCGCGGCGCTTACCATCCGTCCCTAGCGAGCCCGCTTGGTTCGATGGGCCGCACGGCCCTTTGCGTCAGGAAGATTTCAGCCGGTAATGATTGACACCCCAGGACCGGCCATTGTTGAAGCCGAAACTCTCTGCGGTCGCCAGGAAGAACATGCGCCAACGCCGCCGCCAGACATTCGCCTCGTCGCCATAAACGCGGGTCAGAATGGGAGCGATGCGCGCCCGGTTGGCATCGAACAACGCCAACCACTGCAGCGCGGTGCGCCGGTAATGAAACCCGCTCCAGCGCCATTCCTCTTCGATAGTGAACAGGTCGGCGAATTGCCGGATCAATCCCTCTGTCGGCATGATGCCGCCGGTGAAGAAATATTGCCCCATCCAGTCTTCCGGATCGCGCCAGTCATAATAGGCCGGCCGGTGGCGGTGGGTGAAAATATGCAGAAACAGCCGCCCGTCGGGCTTCAGCCAAGTGCGAATGCGCGACAGCAGGGCATGCCAGTTGGCCATATGTTCGAACATCTCCACCGATACCACCCGGTCAAACAGGGTGTTGGTGGTGAAGTCGTTCATGTCGGCGGTGATGACATGGAGGTTGGTCAGGCCACGGGCGCGCGCCTGGGATTCGATATAGAGGCGCTGTGGGGCGGAATTGGACACCGAGGTGATGCGGGCGGTGGGGAATTTTTCCGCCATGGCGAGCGACAGCGAACCCCAGCCGCAGCCCAGCTCCAGAATCGCCTGCCCCTCGGCCAGACCGGCATGGGCCATGGTTTCTTTCAGTGCGATGGCCTCGGCCTCGCCCAGGCTTTCCTTGCCCGTGGGATATAGGCAACTGGAATATTTCCGGTGTGGTCCCAGGAAAAGGGTGAAGAATTCCGGCGGCAGCTCGTAATGCTGGCGGTTGGCGGCATCGGCATGTTCGGCAACCGGCCGCCCCACCATGGCGCGGGCGAAGGCCTGGTCGGTGTCCGGCGGGGTTAGCAGACTGTCATTGGCGGCGATCACCCGGCGCATCCCGGCCCGGATGATGAAATCCGGCAGGGGCCAGCGCTCGGCAAGGCTGGTGGCCGCGGTGGTGAATGACATTGCCTCTCTCCCGCGTGACATACGAAGCCGCAATTTGGATGGATCATTCCTTAAAAGAGGACGGCCGCAAGGGTCCCGGTCCTCGGGCGGCTGAACACAGGATGAACGCGCCACTCCGCCGCTATTCAGATTGGCGCCTTCATGATGCCGCCCGAACGAAAACCGGGGCCTGTCTTGAAAGAAAATATCCGCGCGGCGGCAATAGCGGTCCTCCTGGTGGTGGCAGGGCTATTTTGCTGGCAGGTGACAGCCCCAACGGACTGTCCCGCCATCCCGCAAACAAATGCATCCACCGGCGGGGCGCTTTTTCCTGGATGCGCCCAAGGCAGTCCCTACGGCGCCAATAGGGGCCTCTCGGCCATGCTGGCTCCGCTTTTTCGTTCCGCGGCGGCAGAACAGCGGCACCCTGAACTGCGGAGATAGAAGAGGACTAGCCCGGCGCCTGCATCTTCACGCCATAAAGGGTGTGGTGGGTGAGGATGAATAGGGTCCGCCTGTCAGCATCTCCGAACAATATCTGCAAAGGCCGCTCCGGCACATCGATCCGCCCGATCTCCTTGCCGGACGGGTCATAGACAAAAATCTGCCCGTTGGCGACGAAGACATTGCCCTTGCTGTCGCTGGTCACGCTTTCGCCGCCACGGCTGGCAAAAGGTTTCAGCGCCCCCAGGCTGCCGTCGGGATTGACGGTCGCGCCATAGGTGATGTCTTCGGATCCATTGCTGACATGGATGCGAGTGCCCGGCGCCGCCGTGATGAAGCCCAGGGTGCTGAGGTTGTCGGACCAGCGCCAACCGGTGAAATCGCTGCCCGGATAGATCTCGTTGGCGGGCTGCGGCCAGACTCGCACCGCCGGCAGCACCAGGCTGCCGTCGGGCGAAACATAATGCTGCGCCTTGGGCGCGGTGACATCCTCGGCGAACAGTTCGGCCAGGGTCTTGAAGCGATAGGTCCTGGGATCGAGCTGGTCGCGGAATTCGCCATTGACCCAATAATTCACGGGCACGACCATCACTGCGCCCGGGCGCGGCGCAGCGGCTTGCGGCTTGAGCACCGTGAGTTCGTCGGCGAAGGAGCCGGGCCGGAAAGCATAAACGCTGCTGTCCGCGCCCGCGGAGGATTGCACGATCAGATTGCCCGATTTGTCGATCGCCAGATTCACCGGATCCAGCGGACTGTCGCGCTCGATGGTCAAGCCTTCGGTTCTGGCCCAGCCGAAGATGCGCTGCTGCCAATGGTCGACAAAATAGACCTTGCCCTTGGCATCGACCGCGGCGCCGGAAATGGAATGAAAGCCGTCGGTGATTTTTTCCACAACCGCGCCCGGCGCGACTATAGCGGAACTGTTGCCGGGAGGCGGCGCCACCGAGGCACCCACGATATCGAGGGCGGCGAATTCGCGTTCCCGTGTCTCAATGCCGTGCGTCACATCCTGAATGGAATTCTCATAAGGATAGCGGCCGACACGCAGAAAGGTGCCGCAGCCCTTGTCATCGCAGACCGAATAGCCGCTCTCGCCGTTGATATGCACATTGCGGAAATGGATGTCGGAGGAATGGTACAGCCGGATCGCTGCCGGAAAGGTCTGATGGCTGCGGGTTACGCGATAGGCGTGAAAATTGGCGAACAGGATGTTCCTGGAATCCTTGAGTTCGATCGCCACCGCGTCCGGGCTGGAAGCGGATTCCTCTTCCGTCTGGGGCGCGAGGAATTCCCAATTCTCCACATGGTCGAGCTTGATTTCCGCGTACAGATGATGCTCGACGGAAATTTCATAGACCGTGCCCGGTGTCTTGGTGTTGGTGACATAGAAGCCCGATTGGGAATAGCTGCCGGGCGACCACACGCCCAGGAACGTCCCGCCGCCGCCATCCTTCACCCAGATGCTGGGATATTGGTGGCCCCAATGATCGATGCGCGAGGTGTTCTGAAGCCCGTTCTCCACCGCCTTGGTCGCTTCGGGCGCGATATAAGTGCCGCCGCCGCCCATGATCTGCAGATCGTCCATCAGGGAATCTTCGCCCGCCATCCATGAGACGGCCACGGCGCGCGGATTGACCCCGGTGGTGTAGATGCCAAGCCCGCTGATGATGTTGTGCCCGCCCTTGGGCGCCTCGAATAGCGGCTTGGGCGTGCCCACGCCCTGGAAGGCGGGGCTGCCATTGGGAATGTCGAATTGCGCGCCGCCGGGGTGCAGCCCGATCAATATCGTGTCGGGTTTGAGATGGATGGTGTCGCTGACGATATAAAAGCCGGTGGGAAAATAGAGCACCCGGTTGCCGTCCACCGCCTTCTGCAAGGCCGCGGTGTCGTCGGAGGCGCCATCGCCTTTCACGCCCAGGCTGCGGACATTGACCCATTCCTTGCTGGCGGGCAGCGGGCGAATGGCGCGGGGCAGCGGTTTGGGCAGGGAAGAGAGTTTTTCCGCGTCATACACCGTGCCGATTTTTCCCATTGCGCCTTGCGAGGGCAGGATCAGGCCATGGGTGAAATTCCTCACGCGATAGATCGCACCCTTGCCCTCCAAAGTCCGGCCGGATTCGCGGAACCGCGCGAAGGTGGGAACATTCTTCAGCACCGCGCCGACAAAGCCGATCTCGTTCAGATGATTGTCTTCCAGGCTGATCACGACCGCGGCCTTGGAAATATTCTCGAAGCGGCAGTCCTTCACCCACAACTGATCATAATAACCTTCATCGATATCGATGGCGGTGGGTGTGTTGCGGAAAGTGTCCCGCACCAGGGTGAGGCCGGCTTCATGCTCGCGGATCGCGGCTTCGCGCTGGCCCTCGAAGCTGGAATCGATCAGGGTGAATTGCCAGGCAGGCGAAGTTTTTTCCGTAAGAATGCCGTAGCGCCCGCCATGGAAATGCAGGTCCAACCCGACATTGCCGATCTGGGTCAGCGCCGCCAGGCCGGAGCCGGTCTGGAAGTCCATATGGGCAAGATAGCCGTGCTGGGCGACATGGAAACGCACGGCGATGGCGGCCTGATTGCCCTGGCCGATCTCGAAATCGATATTGAGCATCGAAGAATAGAATGTGCCGGAGTTGGCGTCGGAGATTTTGTCATTGAAAGGCACCCCGCCCTGCGGCGGCACGTTGGCAGGCCGCGCGCCCGGCTTCAACGCGCCCGGACCCGAGGCTGAGAACAGCACCATGTCGGCGACGCCGGTCTGGAAACCGGGGGTATTGTCGGCCAGTACAAAAACCGGCCGCGTCGCGCCATAGCCGATCAGCCGCACCGCATCCCACACATAGATAGTGTGGGTCAGCCGGTAGCGGCCCGAGGGCAGGAACACCGTGCCGCCCAATCGGGTGGTGGCGACCTTATCGATGGCGGCCTGGATCGCGGCGGTATCGTCAGTCTTGCCGTCGCCCTTGGCGCCCAGGTCTTGGACATAAGCCGCCCTGGGGTCATCGGGCCGGGTGGTGAAGACCGATGTTGTGGCGGCGAGGGCGGGGGCCGCCAGGAAGGCCGCCAAAAGGAGAACTGCGAAAAGAGATGCGCGTTTCATGACTTTCTCCGTCGGGCGGGCGCCACAGGGGCGCGTATAGGAATGCGGCGGCGAAGCCCGCGCAAGCAAAAAGCGCGAGAATGGCCGGGCGCGCCTTTGTCGGGCCAGGACTGGAGCGGCTCTGTCGGTGCTTTTTTAGGGTGCTGCTGAAAGACCTCAGTCCGGCTGTCCGGACTAGGCGCGGCCGTTACTGAAGCCTTGAAACGCGGTTTCTTTTGGACTCATCGAGATTGTCCGCGATTTCGGGCACGCCGAACCGAAGCAGGGAAGCGCGCTTTGCTGCCTCCTTGTCGCCGGTGGCGGCGGCATTGTCGTACCAATACAAAGCGCGTTGCGTGCTTTGAGCAACGCCTTCGCCCCGTTCGTAGAGAACCGCAAGATCGAATGCCGAATCCCGGTAGCCCAGGGATGCGGCCTTGTTGAACCAGTTCGCGGCCTCGACGGGATCTTTTTCAATCCCCGAACCGCTCACCAAAGCCACGGCCACGTTGTGCATCGCCTTGACATCGCCATTCAAGGCCGCCGCGGACATCCAGCGAAATCCGCTGCGGGGATCCGGTTTGATGCCGCTATTGTACAAGGTTCCGAGAATAAACTGGCCCAGCGGCTGGCCTTTGGATGCCGCCAATCCAGCCCATCCCACCGCGGCAACGGGGTCGGAAACGACGCCATCTCCCCGCAAGTAGGCCATTGCCAATTCAGCCTGGGCGCCGGCATCGCCTTTTTCCGCGCGGGCCGTCATGGCCCGGGCGGCCGGAGTCATCTGGTCGACAACGACAGCGCCTGTGGCATTGATGATGGTAATACCGGAGACGTGGGCCAGCGTTTCCGAAGCGGTGCCAAAGGATGTTCGTTTCGCCCGCGCGGTGCCGCCCACCGAGACAAGACCCACAATCAATCCCACGATCACGATCGCCGCGGCGCCGATCAGCGTCAGCATTGTGCTCGTCTGTTCGGACTTCTCGTATTGGATGTTGCTCTCGGCAGCTGTTTTCGCCAATGCGCGCGCATTGTCCAACATGCCTCGCACAATGTTCGGTGCAACCGGTTGCAAATCCGCAACGAGATTCTCAATGACCGGGGGGAGGGGCGTTTCCGGCGCTTCAATTATCCGCTCGGCTTCATGTCCCACGATAGCCAGGGGCGGAAGCTCGGGCAGCGGAGATGCAACCGGAAGGGCGTTCCTTGAGGGCTCTTCCTCACGCGAGGACGCGTAGCGGGCCTGTTCGGCGCTGACCGCGTCAATTCTCACTTCCAGCAAGGCAATCGCGCGCTGAAGCACGCGAAACCGGCGCTCGATCCAATTGTCGTCTTGCTGCACCGGCTCTGCCTCAGCGGGCGCAGGCTGTTCAGCAACTTCAGTGTTTTCCTGCGCCGCTCCTGTATCGGCGGGCGCCGGTGGTTCAATGATGATTTCCGTGTCTGGTGCGGCGAGTGGCGCGGTTTTGCTTTCCTGCGTCGGTTTTGCTTCGGCGGGCGCCGGTGGTTCGCCGATAACTTCCGTGTCCAGTGCGGCGATCAATGCCGCCTTGGTGGGAAAGATGCGGCGCAGCTGCGTTCTGCTGAGACGCGTTTTTTTGCAAAGGGCCGCGACCGTGAAGCTGCTGCCGTCTTTTTCTATCAAAGATCGCGCTGTCCTGAGCACGTCTTTCCGGCATGCCGCGTCATCCATAATCCGGAATCTTCCAGTCGTTAGGCGTTCCGCAATTTAGGGTGGTGACGCTTAATATCTGGCTAATTCAGCGTTAACAAAGTCTTTCCTTCCAAACGCACGCGATCCGAAAATCATGAGTTCCGTTGGAACGGCGGAAAATGTCAAACGACCGGAAAATCGCCGGCGGCCTAGAGAGCCGCCGCGCCTTGTTCGTCGATCAGAAACTGGGCCTCGGCGATGGCGATCGATTCAGCCTCGTGCGGAAGGGTTTCCAGGACGGCGTGCTTGCTATCTTTGACTTCCATCATTTCGCCGTTGAGGCGCCCAAAGGCAGCCACCCACAGTCCGTCGCGCGATTGCGTCGTGGAAATGGAATGGTCTTTGTAAATCGTCTGCCGGGTGCCGCGTATGGCCTGGCTTGGGCAAATCAATCGCGCTTGAAAGACGTCCCTGGTGATGGACGGCGCCGGTAGCCTGTCCAACTTGCTGGTGCTTTGCGGCCGCGCAGACGGCAGGGCGACTGGGCGAACCCCGCGGATACGGGATTTGCGTTGCGCCAGTCGAGAAATGGTTAAGCCCAGGCTTTTCACGGGAGGAACTCGCGGATGTCCAGCATCCCGCCGCAATCCTTGTGCCAGATGAACTGTCCCGCTTCCGGGCATTAAGGAAAAAGCGGTGCCCTGTTTCTTCTTCTAAATGCCGAAAAAGCCGGATTCTTCAACGTCACGCGGCCATCGTAAGCTGTGCCGAAATGATGAGCGCGCCAAGGGTTAAACCCATGCCCCCTGACGGTCAGAAGCGCACACTGACGGTTGTTCCTCCGCCGGGCGTATCGGAAATCCCCACCGTTGCGCTATGTACGGCGGCGATCTGGCGGACCAAGGTCAGGCCCACGCCGCTGCCGTGCCGCTTGGTGGTGTAGAAGGGCACGAAAATTTTCTCGCGCTGGTCCGGCGGAATGCCGGGGCCGTTGTCGGCTACCGTGATGAAGGGGCGTCCGGCCGCATCCTGCATTGCGGACAGGGTGATCTGCCCGGCAGGCTTGTCGCGAAGCGCATCCATGGCGTTGCGCATCAGGTTGATCAGGGCCTGGTCCAGCAGGTCGGCATCCACGGTGATTTCCAGAGTTTCCGGCTCGACGCGGGCGATCAGTTCGATATCGCGGGGCTTCAGCTCGTCGGCCAGCAGACGCTGCAGGCGCGTGAATGTGCGGCGCATCGGCACGATCTGGGCCTGCGCCACCATGCGGCGCGTCAGGCGGCGATGGTTCTGGACAAAGTTCAGCAGCCCATTGCTGCGCCGCGCCAGCGTGTCCAGCGCCTCGCGGGCATCTTCCAGTCCGGCGCGCGCCGGCGCGTCCGGCGCAAGCCGTACCAGGCTTTCCTCCAGCCGTTCCCGCGCGGTGCCAGCCAGGGACGAAATTGGGGTAAGGGAGTTCATCACCTCATGCGCCATCACCCGGATCACGCTCTGCCAGGCAACCAGTTCCTGGGCGGTGAGTTCGACCTCTATGTTCTGCAGCGAGATCAACCGGCGGCGGATGCCGCCCAGCACGACGTCGGTGGCCGCTGCCTTGAGCTGCAACGCGCTGGCGCCGCGTTCCATGCGCAAAATGGAGGATTCGCCGGGCTTCAGGGTGTCGAGTACCGTCGCGAAACTCATCCCGTAGCGCGCGAATTCGGCGGCGCTGTCGCATGGGCCCGCAAACAGCCGGCGCGCGGCCAGGTTCAATTGCTGAACGGCGCCGCGTTCGGTCACCGAGATCAGCGCGACCGGCATATGCGCCAGAAGAGTCTGCAGGTATTGCGACTGCTCTTCCCGCTCCACGCGGCCGCTGCGCAACTGTTCCAGCACACGCTCCATTGCCGTCCCCAGTGCGCCGAAACTTCTGTCGCGCGACAGAGCGAGGAAGCTGGCTGAGGTATCGTCGAAAGCGATGGCATCCAGAAAACGCGCAATTTCGCGGCCGGCGCGAGACGCGTAGCGGGTCAGGGCGACCACCTGGGTTATGGCTGCAGCGGCGCAGATACCCATGGTGACATACCAGTCGGTACTCACCACCATCCAGGCGAGCAGGGCCAGGATCGCCAGTAAACCCGCCACGCGCAGGAGGATGCCGCTCTGGAAGCCGCTAAAGGCCATACTTCTCCATCCGCCGGTACAGCGAGGCCCGGGTCAGCCCCAGCGCGTCCGCCGCGCGGCTCACATTGTTCTGGTGCCGCTCCAGCGCCCGGATGATGGCCGTTTTTTCGATCTCGTCCAGCGGTGAGACGCCGGATGGCGTTGCGTCGGCGCTGCGTCCGCTTTCCGCCAGCGGAAAATCCGCCACATCCAGCAATTCACCCTCGCTCAAGATCACCGCGCGCTCAACGGCGTGACGCAAGGCGCGTACATTGCCGGGCCAGGACCAGCCGCTCAACTTGTCTATCAGCGCCGCCGATAGCCGTTTGGACGGCAGGTTGTATTTCTGAGAATAGAGCGCGGCGTAATGTTCCAGCAGCAACGGGATATCTTCCGGCCGTTCGCGCAGGGGGGGCAAGGTGATCTCCACCGTATTGACGCGATAGAGCAGGTCCTGGCGGAACAAATTCTCGTCGGCCAGGCGGTCGCGGCTCAGATTGGTGGCGCAGACCAGGCGCACGTCGATCGGTTCCGGCTTCTCCGCGCCCACCGGCGCGACCTCCCGCCGTTCTAGCGCGGTGAGCAGCTTGCTCTGCAGCGCCAGGGGCACGTTGCCGATCTCATCCAGGAACAGCGTGCCGCCGGTCGCTGCCCGGAAATAGCCGGTACGGTCCTGCTTGGCATCGGTAAAGGAGCCACGGCGATGTCCGAACAGCTCGCTCTCGAACAGCTGCGGCGACAAAGCGCCTATGTCCACGCGCAGGAAGACCTCGCGGGCGCGCGACGACAGGCGGTGGATCTCGCGCGCCGCCAGTTCCTTGCCGGTGCCATTCTCGCCCAGGATCAGAACATTGGCGTCGGTGGGTGCGGTGCGCCGGATGGCGCCGAAGACGCGCAGCATGGCGGGCGAAGTGCCGATCATGCCGGATTCGCTGAGTGTCGCCGCCGCCAGCCCGTTGTTGCGCTGGCGCAGCTCGGAGGCTTCCAGCCGCGAACGCCGCAGGTTCAGCGCCGCCATCAGGGTCGCCAGCAGACGTTCATTCTCCCAAGGCTTGGTGACAAAGTCGGCAGCGCCTCTCTTCATGGCCTCGACCGCCAACTCGACATCGCCATGCGCCGTGATCATCACCACCACCGCGCCTGGATCTATCTCCAGCACCTCGGCCAGGCGCGCCATGCCTTCCTCGCCGCTGTCGGCCCCAGGCGTGAAGTTCATGTCCAGCAGCAGCACGTCAAAATTGCCCCGTTTGGCCAGGGTCGCCAGGTGGGCCGGATCGTTGAGGGTCTGGACGGCCGCGAAATGGCGTTTCAGCAGCAGGCGGGCGGCCTGCAGGATGTCTTCATTGTCGTCGACAACAAGAATACGGGCGTCTGAAGGTGTCATAGCGGACTGTTCGGAAACGGACAGGTGTCCGCTGGAGTGTACGCGCCCGGACAGGATTCGGCCAAGGTTCCAATTAAGACATTGATTATGTTGAATAAATAGTTGGCATTGGGCTTGCGAAGGGTAAGTCCATGGACAAGCCGATCGCCAGAAACGATCTCAAAAGCCGTCTGCTGCGGCTGGTGAAAACCGACCAGTCCGGGGCCGGCGTATCCGTTGCCGGCAGCGACGGCCAGGATCGGGTGATCGCTCAAAAGCCGCTGTGGAAGCGCTATTGGAAACATGCGGCGGTGGCGCTGGTGATCGGCGCGGGCGCGGTGTGGCTGCTGGCGGGCAAGGGCGGCAACGTCTATCGCGCGCCGCTGAGCCAATTGACCATCGGCACGGTGCACGAAGGTCCCTTTGAAGATTATATCGCCGTGCGCGGCGCCGTGGCGCCCTTCATCACCGCTTATCTCACCACCGACCAGGGCGGCACCGTCAAGCAGGTTCTGGTTGAGGACGGCGCCAAGGTGAAGGCCGGGCAAGTGCTGGTGGTGCTGTCCAATCCCGCGCTCCAGCTTCAGGTCGCGGCGCAGCAACTGACCTTTGAGCAGACCCGCCTGAAATACGCGCAGGACATGCTGAACATCGAGCATCAACTCAGCAAGCTGAAAGGCGATCTGGAACGCGACAAGATATTGCTGGACGGCAACGCCATCGCCCCCAGCACCTATCGGCAAGAGCAAGAGGAATATGATTACTATGTGAAGCTGCGTGCCGCGACCATCGCCAGCCAGGGTGTGGAACAAAAAGTGCGCTCCACCCAACTGACCGGCGACACCTCGGGCAAGACCGACATCGCCAATGCCGGGGTCGAAGCGCTGACCATTCGCGCGCCGATGGATGGGCAACTGACCGCCCTGGACGCAGAGGTGGGCCAGTCCAAGGCGCAAGGCGCGGTAATGGGCCAGGTGAACTCGGCTGACCGTTTCAAGCTGACCGCGCAAGTGGACGAATTCTATCTAGGCCATGTCACGGCGGGGCAGGATACTTTGTTCAATGTGGATGGCCGCGACTATCGCGCCCATGTCTCCAAGGTCTATCCGCAGGTCACCAACGGCACCTTCAAGTCGGATTTTTATTTCGATGGCGCCGCGCCCAGCGGCATCCATGTCGGGCAGGCCATCGATCTGAAGGTCGAATTGGGCGGGGCGACGCGCGCGGTGATGCTGCCCAACGGCCCCTTCTATCAGGACACGGGCGGCAACTGGGTGTTCGTGGTGACGCCCGATGGCAAGTCCGCGATCCGGCGCAATGTCCGCTTGGGCCGGCGCAATCCCGATTTCGTGGAAGTGGTGGAAGGGCTGAAGCCGGGCGAGAAGGCCATTGTCTCGGGCTACGAGGCCTATCTGAAAATGGACCGGGTCGAGTTCGATACCGGCAATAGAAATTTCTAACGGCGAGGACGCAATGATTTCATTCAAGCATCTGGCCAAGGTCTACCGCACCGATGAGGTGGAGACCACGGCGCTGCGCGACATCAATCTGGAGGTGGGCAAGGGCGAGTTCGTCGCGGTGATGGGCCCGTCGGGCTGCGGCAAGTCCACCTTCCTCAACATTGTCGGCATGCTGGATGGGCCCAGCGGCGGCGAATATTGGTTCGCCGGCCAGAATATCGCCGGCTATACGGAATCGCGCCTGGCAGAGCTGCGCAAAAGCGCCATCGGCTTTGTCTTCCAGAGCTTCAATCTGATCGACGAACTGAATGTGCAGGAAAATGTCGAGCTGGCCTTGCTCTATCATGGCGATGTGCCGGCGGGTGAGCGCAAGAAACGCGCCGCCGAGGCGCTGGAACGCATGAAGATCGGGCACCGCGCCCGCCACATGCCCTCGCAGCTATCGGGCGGCCAGCAGCAGCGCGTCGCCATCGCCCGCGCCGTGGTGGCCAGGCCCAAGCTGATCCTGGCGGATGAGCCCACCGGAAACCTGGATACGGTGAATGGCGAGGAAGTCATGCAGCTGCTGACCCAGTTGAACGACGAGGGCACCACCATCGTGATGGTCACCCACTCCCACAGTCACGCCCAATATGCCCACCGCATCGTCAACCTGCTGGACGGCGCTGTGGTGACCGAAAGCATCCGCCAAGTCCTTTGAGGTCCCCGTGATCGGCAATTACCTCACCGTCGCGCTCCGCAATATCGCCCGGCACAAGCTGTATAGCTTCATCAACATCGCCGGGCTGGCGGCGGGGCTGGCCTGCGTGATTTTCATCATGCTGTTCGTGCGGGACGAGCTGTCGTTCGATAAGTGGCTGCCGAATAGCGCTAACCTGTACCGCGTGGATGTGACGGCCTCGGTTCCCGGGAAACCATTTGACCATATCGCGCTGGCGCCGTTCCCGCTTCCGGCCTTCATGAAGGACCACTTGCCGGAAGTGACGGCCATGACGCGGCTGTGGCCGACACGCATGACGATCCAAATTGGCGATCGGCAGTTTCTGGAAGAGGTGAATGAAGCCGACGCTAACGTCTTCACGGTCCTCGGCCTGCCGCTGGTTTCGGGCGACCCCCGCCAGGTGCTGCAACGGCCGGAATCCATCGTGCTGTCGCAAGCGCTGGCGCGCAAATATTTCGGTGCTACCGACCCGGTCGGGCGCATTCTGGTGGTCAACTATCCCAGTTGTGACGATCAAAGAGTGAGTTGTCCGGAAACCGCTTCTTTGCGCGTCACCGGTGTAATGCGCGACGTGCCGTACAACACGCAGTTCAGGCTTCAAGCCGTCATTCCCCACACCTCGCCTGCCGACCGCATCGGCGAGCCGGGGAAAAAGGCGTGGTTCCATTTTAACGGTTTCGGCTATGTCCGCCTGTCGCCGGGCAGCGACTCGGCTGCGGTATCCGCCAAGCTGGGTCCCGTGATGGACCGGATGGTCGATCTCTTCGCCGAGACCGGCTTTCGCCGGCCGGCAAGCCAGATCTTGCAGGCGGAATTGGTGCGCTTCCGGGACGCGCATATGAGCAACCATTTTGGGGTTCGTGTGCCTCCGGGAAGCTGGGCGACGCTTTACGGGCTGGGGCTGGTCGGTTTGGTCATCTTGCTGGCGGCTTGCTTCAATTTCACCAATCTGGCCACGGCGCGGGCCATGATGCGGGCGCGCGAGATCGGCTTGCGTAAATGCGTCGGCGCCAGCCGGTACCAGGTCGCCGCCCAGTTCCTGGGCGAATCCGTGTTGATGGCGGCAGTAGCGCTCGTTTTTGCAATGGCGCTGGTCGAAATTCTACTGCCGGCCTATGACGGCTTCCTGCAGCGGCCGATCGCCCTGCATTATCTGCAAGACTGGCCGCTGCTGCTGATTATCGTTCTCGTCGCGGCAGCGGCAGGCCTGGTCAGCGGCATCTATCCCGCCCTGGTTCTGTCCGGCTTTCGTCCTATCACCGCCTTGCGCGGTAACCAGTCAGGACAGGCGGGTTCGGGCGGGCTACGTTCGGTGCTGGTGGTGCTGCAATTTGCGGTCTCCATCGCGTTGGCCATCGTTACCTTGGTGGTGTTTTCCCAAATCGGCTTTGCCCGCAACCAAGAGCTTGGCTTTCGGCGTGACAACATCCTGGTTGTCGCCACCGGGCGCATGACGCCGGAGGCGCGCGAAAGTTTCATGGCGCAGTTGCGCGCCTATCCCGGTATCGCCGCGGCCGCATCCTCGGGCGACACCCCCTTCTCCCAAAGTATGCGTATCGAGACTGTCCAGGTTCCGGGTCAGTCCGCAGAACTGACCCCTGAGCTGTTCCAGATCACGCCGGAATTCATCGATCTCTATCGCCTCAAGCTGGCGGCGGGCCGCCTGCTGTCGGACAAGCGCGGCGAGGATATTGTGATCAACGCGCCGGACGCCCACAATGACGGCCACAATATCCTGATCAATGAGGCGGCAGCCCGTTATCTTGGTTTCACTGTGCCGGGCGCGGTCGGCAAGGTCATCCGCCAGGGCGATCAGTTCAAGAACAGGCTGCACATCGTCGGTGTGCTGCGCGATGCTGGATTCAGGGGCGCGCGAAAGCCGGTCCAACCCACAATGTACTTCAACGACCGGAAATATTCCAACGTGGTTTCCGTGCGGCTTTCCGGCCGCGATGTTCAACGTGTAATCGCCTTCGTGGACAGCACCTGGCATCGCATGATGCCTTCCGCCGCGATCTCGCGTTCTTTCCTGGACGACAGTTTTGAGGATCTCTATCGCGCCGACGTGCGGCAGGGCGAGCTTTTCGCCACCTTTGTCGCCATCGCCATCGCGATCTCGGCTTTGGGCCTGTTCGGCTTGGCGGCCTTTACCACCGAACGGCGCACCAAGGAAATCGGTATCCGCAAGGTATTCGGGGCCCGGACGCGGGATGTGGCGATCCTGCTGCTGTGGCAGTTCTCCATTCCCGTTCTGATCGCCAATGTGATCGCCTGGCCCCTGGCTTGGTATTATCTGCACGGCTGGCTAGAAGGCTTCGCCTACCGCATCACCTTGAACCCGCTCTATTTTGCCACCGCCGGCCTGGCGGCCTTGCTGATCGCCTGGACCACCGTGCTCAGCCACGCCCTGCGCGTCGCCCGTTCCAACCCCATCCACGCCTTGCGCTACGAATAGGAGGAGGCTCGTTTGTTTCGCAACTATTTCGTCACCGCGCTGCGCAACATCGCCCGGCATAAGCTCCACAGCTTCATCAATATCGCGGGCCTGGCCGTCGGCCTGACCGCGGCTATCCTGATTGGTCTGTTTGTGCAGCAAGAGCTGTCTTTTGACACCTGGCTGCCGGGGAGCGAGCGGATCTACCGCATCGCGTTTCTGATCCATGTGCCGGGCCAGCCGGCGCGCGATGCCGGCGCGGCTTCCGCCCCGATCGGGCCCGCGGTGGTCCAGGAAGTGTCCGGGATTCAGGAGCAGACCCGCTTTCATGCCCGGAGCGCGACCATCGCGGTCGCCGACAAACATTACGCGCCGTGGATCAACGAGGTCGACGCCAACTTCTTTGCCATGATCCGGCTGCCCTTCATCGCGGGAAATCCGGCAACGGCGCTCGCCCGTCCGGACGGTGTCGTGCTGACCAGGACCGCCGCCATCCGGTATTTCGGCACGGATCATGCCATGGGAAGGTCGCTGCTGTTCGATCAAACGACCCCGCGCGTGGTGACCGGCATTTTGCGCGATCTTCCTTACAACACGCAATTTCAGGGCGACGTGTTCGTGCTCTATCCGCGCCCGCTTCCCAAAACCGCCGCCACGATTACGAACTTGGACCCCGACCGCTGGCTCACCATGGATGTTTCCAGTTACGTCCGCCTTGCGCCGGGCGTAGACCCGCAAGCTGTTGCCGGCCAGACCACCGCCGTGTTCCAGCGTCATTTGTCGCCTGCGTTCCTGTCCCGACTCGGTTCCGTGATTCACGGAAAGAAGAATGACGTGATCACGGCCAAGCTTGTTCCGTTCCAGGATGTGCATCTGACGCCCTACACCCAGGGCAGCGTCAAATCGCCCAGCAGCAGGACCCTGGTGTTCGGCTTTGCCGCCATCGCCGCCCTTGTGCTTCTGGTGGCCGGCGTCAATTTCACCAACCTGGCGACCGCCCGCGCATCCTTGCGCGCGCGGGAAGTCGCGCTGCGCAAGGTGCTAGGCGCGAGCAAGCGGCAGTTGGTCATGCAATTTGTTACCGAAGCTGTCCTGACCGCGTTATTGGCGCTCATCATCGCTTTCGCGGCTACGGAATTGCTGTTGCCGCTATATAGCGGCTTCCTGGGACACACGGTAAAGCTCGATTACTTGGACAATTGGCCATTCGTCGCCGCGATGATCGCCATAGCGGGGATGACGGGACTGGTCGGCGGCATCTATCCGGCCTTCATCCTGTCGAGCTTCCGCCCAGGGCGTGTTTTGCATTCCAAGTCTGCCGGCGCCGCAAGCACCGGCATGATGCGCACGATCCTGGTGGTGTTCCAGTTCGCGGTTTCTATCGGTCTGGCCATCGCGGCCGCGGTCATCTTCACCCAGATACGCTTCGCCAGTCACCTTGATCTCGGCTTCGACCGCGACAACATCGTGATGGTGCACTTGAATGGAGCTGGTCTTTCCCCGGCGTCGATGGAAAGCATGCGCGGAGAGATTTCGGCTCTCCCTGGCGTGGCCGGTGTCGCCATATCGGACAAGGTGCCCGGGAGCGACGCTTCGCCCGCGAACGTCGTCCGTATCGCGGCGACGGGCGCCAGCATACAGGTCATGAACTATTCCGTGTCGCCCGAGTTCGCCGCCATCTATGGCGTCAAGCTGGAGGCCGGCCGCTTCCTGTCGCGAGACCGCGGCACAGACCTGCATCACGGCGCACAACCGGAAGGTGGTCGCAATGTGGTTATTGACGATTACGCAGCGCGCGCCTTTGGCTATACGCCGGACAGCGCCGTCGGCAAGACGATTGACCTCATCGGCGGACGCGTGACCATCGTCGGCGTGGTGCACAACATCCTGTTCGCCGGCGCCCAGGCCGTACAGGTCTCGCCGACGGTCTTCTACACCGATCCGGATTTGTACTACGAGATGTCGGTGCGGCTGAAGGCGGGCCAGGTTCCGAAAACATTGGCAGCGATTAACCGCATCTGGCAGCGCTATGTTCCCGCCCGGCCCATCCGCAGCAAGTTCGTCGAAGAAAGCGTTGGGCAGTTCTATGCCGATAGCGAACGCCAAGGCGCGCTGCTCAGCATTTTTGTCATCCTGGCAGTCTTCATCGCCTCGCTGGGACTGTTCGGCCTGGCCGCGTTCGTCGTCGAACGCCGAACCAAGGAGATCGGCATCCGCAAGATCATGGGCGCCAAGACGGGGGATATCATCCGTCTGCTGCTATGGCAGTTCTCGATCCCTGTCCTGCTGGCCAATGTGATCGCCTGGCCGGTCGCTTATTACTGCTTACGCCAATGGCTTGAAGGTTACGCCTACCGTGTCAGCTTGAATCCTGGTTACTTTGTTGCAGCGGGCTTCACAGCGCTCTGCATCGCCTGGCTTACCGTCCTTGCTCACGCCTTGCGCGTCGCCCGCGCCAATCCCATCCACGCCTTGCGTTACGAATAGGAGCCCCCATGTTCCGCAATTATCTTGTCATCGCGCTGCGCAACATCGTCCGCCACAAGCTGTACAGCGTCATCAATATCGCCGGACTGGCGGTAGGGTTGGCTTGCGCCATCCTGATCATGTTGTTCGTGCGCGATGAGCTGTCTTATGATGGCTGGATACCGGGCAGCGACAAACTCTATCGCGTGGAAACGACGTTCCATGTCCCCGGCCGCTCCGACATTGTGACGGCCCAGACCACCATGCCGCTGACGGTGGCTATGCGTGATGCCATTCCGGAAGTCACCAGCCAGACGCGCCTTGCTCAAGAACGCATGACCATGAAGGTCGGCGACAAACAGTTTTCCGAAGCCGTCGGCACAGTAGATCCCAATTTCCTCCAGGTCATTCCACTGCCGCTGGTGTCCGGCGATCCGCGCACGGCCCTGTCGCGGCCGGAGTCGATTCTGGTTTCCGAGCGTATCGCCCGGAAATATTTTGGCGATGCCGATCCCGTCGGCAAGACCATGAGCACCGGCCATGGCGGCTGCGGCGAGGATACCGTCTGCGCCAACACCCAGGTGATACTTAAAGTCGTTGGGGTGATGCGCGATCTGCCTCACAACACGCAAATGGATTTCGACTTTCTGATGCCGAATACCTCACTGGCGGACCGTTTGTCCCAGGAGTCCAAGAAAAACTGGCTTTCCAATAGCGGCACTTATGCCTTTGTTACCCTGGCGCCGGGTGCCGATATCGCCACGGTGGTTGGGAAACTCAAGCCGATCCTGGATCGATCGATTGATATTTCGCGCTTCACCAACGTCAAGATTCCAGGCAGCCGCATTCTTGAGGCGCGGCTGACACCGTTCACCAAGGCCCATCTCACCACCGACCGTTTCGGCGCCATGAAGCCGCCCGGAAGCATGACCACGCTCTATGGCATCGGCGTAATCGGCGCTTTGATCCTGTTGGTTGCCTGCATCAATTTTATGAACCTGGCAACGGCGCGCGCCACCATGCGGGCGCGCGAGATCAGCTTGCGCAAGACATTGGGCGCCACGCGCGAGCAGTTGGTCGTGCAGTTCCTGGGCGAATCCGTGTTGATGGCCTTGCTGGCCCTGGTCGTGGCGTTGGCGCTGGTGGAGATGGTGCTGCCGGCATTCGATGGCTTCCTGGGCGTGCCGCTGGCGATCCATTACCTGCAGGACTGGCCCTTCAGCCTTGGCGTGGTGGCTATCGCCATCGCGGCTGGATTGGTCGGAGGTATCTATCCCGCACTCGTGCTGTCGGGTTTTCGACCAGCCTCAGTGCTGCGCGCCAACCAGTCGGGCAATTCCGGTTCGGGGCGCCTGCGGTTGGTGCTGGTGGTGCTGCAATTCGCGGTCTCGATCGGGCTGGGAATCGCCGCCATCGTGGTGTTCCAGCAAATCGACTTCGCCCGTCATGTCGATCTGGGCTTCCGCCGCGACAATATCGTGATCACCGGCACCGCCGGGCGGCTGTCGCCGGAGGGTGTCCAAAGCTTTGTGCGAACTCTGGAAAAGGGCCCCGGCGTCCTAGGCGTCGCGTCATCCACTTCGACTCCCTTCAGTGGCGACAATGATGTGCTGCCGACCCAAAGGCCGGGAGACCCGCAATTTTTGTCCCCCACCAATTTCGCAGTCTCGCCCGATTATTTCAGCCTCTACGGCATCAAAATCCTGGCGGGCCGTGCGCTCTCCGACAAGCGCGCCGATGATGTGTTCTATTCCCTGGACGAGGAAAATTACGCCGCGCGCAACGAAGGCCACAATGTCATGGTCAATGCCTCGTTGGCCAAGGCGCTGGGTTATACGCCGGCCGACATCATCGGAAAGACCTTCATTTTCGGAAGGTCGCATATGCGGGTGGTGGGGGTCGCCGCTGACATGCTGGCCAATGGTGTGCGAACTCCGGTGGTGCAGACCGTCTTCCGCTATTCGCCCAAAGCAACGGGCGGGCTGTCCATCCGCATCCAGGCGGGGCGTACCCAGGAAGCTATGGCTTATATCGAAAAGGTCACCCGCTCTTTCGTGCCAAATGTCGCCATGCAGCACAGTTTCCTGGACGACAGTTACGAGAAGCTTTATCAGGCCGACAGGAAACAGGGCACGATCTTCGCCGTCTTTGTCGGCATTGCGATTTTCATCGCCTGCCTGGGTCTGTTCGGGTTGGCGGCCTTCACGGCGGCACGGCGCACCCGGGAAATCGGCATCCGCAAGGTGTTCGGGGCGCGCGACCGCGACGTGGTGCTGTTGCTGCTGTGGCAGTTCTCCCTGCCCATCCTGATTGCGAATCTGATCGCCTGGCCTATCGCCTGGTATTATCTGCACGACTGGCTCAACGGCTTTGCCTATCGCATTACCCTGAACCCGCTTTATTTCGTCGGGGTGGGCGTGGCCGCGCTGGCGATCGGATGGGTGACGATCCTAAGCCATGCCCTGCGGGTCGCCCGCGCCAACCCCATCCACGCCTTGCGCTACGAATAGGAGGTCCATTTGTTTCAGAACTATCTCGTTACCGCGCTGCGTAATCTGGTTCGGCACAAGCTCTACAGCTTCATCAATATCGCCGGACTCACGGTCGGGCTCACTTGCGCCATCTTCATTATTCTATTCGTGCGCGACCAGCTTTCCTATGACCGCTGGATTCCGGGCACGGAGAATCTCTATCGCGTGGAAGTAACATTCAACCTGCCGGGCAAGCCGCCCAGCCTGAATGCCAGAACACCTTTCCCCGCCGCCCAAGCGATGCTGGACCAGATTCCGGAAGTTCAAGCGCGGACCCGGCTGGTGCGCCGGCCAACCACCGTGCTGATCGGAAACCGGCAATTTCCGGAGAATGTGGACATTGTCGATCCAAACTTCCTGCAGGTGATCAAGCTGCCCTTGGCGGCCGGCGCCCCTGCCTTGGTCTTTGCCAAGCCGGAATCGGCGGTCGTTTCCGAAGCCACCGCGCGCAAATATTTTGGCGATCAATCGCCGATCGGAAAGACCGTTACGATCAGCGGACAGAAGTGCGACGACAGCTATCAGAATTGCCAGCCCCAGCAGCAGACGCTGGTCGTCACCGGCGTCCTGCGCGATCTGCCACACAATACCCAACTCAAGGCCGAGTTGTTGATTCCCAACACCTCTGTCGCCTCTGGGGTCAACCAGGAGATGCGGGAGAATTGGCTCTTTACGTCGAGTTGGGGCTATGTCCGCCTGGTCCCGGGTGCGGATCCGGGCGCCGTCACGGCGAAATTGCGGACCATTATCGATCGCATGGTTGATCCCTCCAAGCGGTTGAATATCCGCAAGCGTGGCAGCGAAGTATTGACGCCCCAACTCACGCATTTTGCCGATGTCCATCTTTCGACAGACCAGTCTGGGGGTATGACGCCGGCGGGAAGCTGGGCCATGGTTTATGGCTTTTCCGCTATCGCCGCGTTGATCCTGCTGATCGCCTGCTTCAATTTCACCAATCTGGCAACCGCCCGCGCCATGTTGCGCGCCCGCGAAATCGCCTTGCGCAAGGTGGTGGGAGCCAAACGCGTTCAACTGATCGTCCAGTTTCTGGGCGAGGCCTTGGTGACAGCCGGCGTGGCGCTGGTTTTTGCGATAGCGCTTGTCGAAATCTTGTTGCCGGTATTCGACCAGATTCTCAGCCTGCCCCTCGAAGTTCATTATTTGCGGGACTGGAAACTGCTTGTCTTCATCATCGCTGTAGGCGGGGGGGCAGGTCTGCTCAGCGGCGCCTATCCCGCGCTGGTGCTTTCAGCCTTCCGCCCGGCCGCGGCCATGCGGGCGAGCAGCGGCGCCGGGCAAGGCGCCGGCCTGACGCGGACCATACTGGTGGTGCTGCAATTTGCGGTCTCTATCGGCCTTGGCATCGCCGCGGCCGTGATCTTTGCCCAAATATCCTTCTCCCGGAATGTGGATCTCGGTTTTCGGACGAACGCAGTTGTGGACGTGAACACCAATGGCGTTCCACCCGCCACGATTGACAGTCTGGCGCAGCGTTTGCGTGCCAGCCCGGATATCGTCAATGTCGCCACCTCCTTTGCGGTGCCTTTCAGTGATGATCACAATCGCATTTCCGCCCACGCGCCCGGCGCGACCTCCAGCGAGGACTTCGCGCTGGTCCCGGCCAGCCCCGATTTTATGCAGCTTTACGGCATAAGGCTGCTGGCGGGGCGGCTGTTGTCGGAACAGCATGGCGCAGACGGGGTTTTACCCGATCAGTTGCAGGGCAAGAACGTTCAGCCCCTCAACGTCCTGATCAATGCCACCGCGGCCCGCCGGATGGGCTATTCGGCGCAAGCCGCGGTCGGCAAAACCCTGACCATGGATGTGATGGGCGGCGCCAATGTTACCATCGTGGGCGTGGTGGCGGACGTCAAACAGGATGGTCCCAAAAACCCTGTCGATGGCACCATGTACATGTATTGGCGGTCGTTCCCCCTTGGCCATCTTTCGGTGCGGCTCCGCGATGGCCGCGAACAGGAGGCCCTCGCCTTCATCGACCAGACCTGGCATGCCTTCGCACCCGGCGCGGCCATCCGGCGGCATTTCCTGGACGACGACTACAACAAGCAATTTCTGGCGGATGAACGCCAGGGCACGTTGTTCGGCATCTTTGTCGGCATCGCTATCTTCATCGCCTGCCTGGGGCTGTTCGGGCTCGCCGCTTTCACTGTCGGCCGCCGCACCAAGGAGATCGGTATCCGCAAGGTATTCGGCGCGCGCGTCCGCGACGTGGTCTTTCTGCTTCTATGGCAGTTCTCCATTCCGGTGCTGATCGCCAATGCCGTCGCCTGGCCGGTTGCCTGGTATTATCTGCACGACTGGTTGCAAGGCTTTGCCTATCGCATCACGCTCAGCCCCGTCTATTTCCTGGGCGCGGGGGCAATCGCGCTGGTGATTGCCTGGGCCACCGTCTTTGTCCATGCCCGCCGGGTGGCAGGCGCCAATCCCATTCATGCCTTGCGCTATGAATAAAGCAGCCGCCATACCGCTTTTGGCCTTGCTGCTCGCCGGCTGCGCCACGCCGGTGCCGCAGGCGCTGTCGCCGCAGCTGGTGCCCAGGACGTTCACCGGGCCCGTCGCCAGCGACGCCAAACTCTGGCCCGAACCGGCTTGGTGGCAAGGCTTCGGCGATGCGCAGATGACGGCGCTGGTGCAGCAGGCACAGGACGGCAACCGTGATATCGCCATCGCGGCGGCGCGGGTGATGCAGGCTGAAGCGCAATCCACCATCCAGCGCTCAGCTTTGTTCCCGCAGATCGGCGGGCAGGGCGACGCCCAGCGCGGTGGCTGCAGCGGCCAGAGCTGCCAGCAGTTCCGCAAGGGGAACGCGTTCAGCCTTACGTTCAACGCCAGCTATGAGCTGGATTTCTGGGGCCTGGCGCGGGACAATTTGCGCGCCGCCAATGAGCAGCTGAAGGCGGCGCGCTTCGCCCAGCAATCGGTGGCGCTGACCGTTACCGCCAATGTCGCCAGTCAGTATCTCAATGTCCTGGCCATCCGCCGCCGCATCGCCATTGCCAACGAGAACATTGCCGCGATCAACACCATCCTGCAGGTGATCCAGCTGCGGGTGAAGGCGGGCGCGACGTCCCATCTCGACTTGGCGCGGGAACAGGCGCAGCTGGAGTCCGTCCAGTCGTCGCTGCCGGCGCTGGAAACACTTGAGAAGCAGTCGCTGTATTCACTGGCGGTGTTGCTGGGCCGCCCGCCGGAAGGCTTTGACGTTACCTCCGCCGATCTCGACAAAATTCTGCCCCCGGTCGTGGGCGCCGGCCTGCCGTCGGAGCTTTTGCTCCGCCGGCCTGACATCGCCCAGGCCGAAGCCAATCTCGCCAGTGCCCATGCCAATGTGGATGCAGCTCGCGCCGCTTTCTTGCCGCAGATTTCACTCACCGGTTCAGGCGGCTTCCTCAGCACCGCCATCGGCACGCTGCTGCAGGGCTCCAATTTCGGCTACGGCTATGGCGCGCAGCTTTTGCAAACCATTTTCGACGGCGGCAAGCTGGCGGGGCAGAAGGACTTGGCGGAGGCGACGCAGAAGGAGTTCGTCGCCGCCTATCAAAGCGCCGCGCTCAACGCCTATGCCGATGTGGAGTTCGCGCTGACCCAGGTCGCCAACAGCGGGCGGGCGGAAAGCCATCTGCGCCAGCTGATCATAGCCGCGCAAGAAGCATTTGAAATTTCCCAGCTGCAATATCGCCAAGGCGCCGCCGACTTGCTCACGGTTCTGCAAGCGCAGTTGACCTTGTTCTCGGCGCAGGACCAGTTGGTGCAGACGACCTTGGCCAATCGCCAGGCCGCCATTCACTTGTATGAGGCGCTGGGCGGCGGTTGGGTGGAAAGCCCCGAAGATCGCACGCAGATTGCCGAAAGCGAAACTGTCCGCTAACGCTGGAACTCGCTCCCCCGTGGCTCCCCGGAGTGAAGGCAAGTGGAAAACAACCAGAAGCGGTGCTTAACGGCGCAGATGATCGAGCGCATCGGACTGCCCGACCAAGGGCGCCTCGAAATAGCCGACGCCGTAGCGCCGGGCCTGATCCTCCGCGTAACTGAGCGCGGCGTGAAATCCTTCAGCGTGATCTACAGGGTGCCAGGTGAGTGCGGTGTCAGCGTCCATGGCCGCGCGCTCGCGAGCCGCCAGCACCGCATCACCTGGGGTCGAACCCCACCGCTGCCTCTCAAGGACGCGCGGGACCGGCGCTAGCTACCCCGCAGCAAGCCACCCTGGGCACCGACCCCCCCGCAGGAAAGGAACTGGAGCACGCGGTCCGACACACCAACACGGGAGGCCGCCAAGTAGCGCTACTTGGACCAGCACGCCAAGCCCAACCTGCGCAACTGGAAGACGCTGCAGAACACGCTCGACCTCCATGTCCTTCCGGAATGGGCAACGGCCCCCTGCGCGACATCCGCCGGTCGGACGTCCATGCGCTGTTGGATAGGTGCGTAATGACGCTATTTAACCAACGGACTTTCACCCGCGTCAGGTGTAAAATACCAAAGGCCCAGAAACGGGAGGGGAGGGCGCGCCGTCATCGCCGATTCAGTGATTAACCGTTTGGACGAACGGCCCTTGTTTAATCACGAGTTAGGCTCATAGTGCGGATCTAGCCGGGGGGCTAACCGATGCCGCCGCGCTTTATTCATGTCGCGCGCTCATAGGTCCCCTTTTGAACTCGGGCCATGGCGAAATCGAATGAGCAAAGAGATGAGGGCATTTCGTGCAAGGTTCCGTTACGCGAAATTATCTAGCCGATGAAACTCCTTCCTCACGAGTCGCTTGAGCTAAGAGTTGCGGCGCAAAATTTTGTGCTCGCCTTTGTGTTTTTCACCCTCGTAACCGTCGTGCTGTTCGCGCCTGTGTTGCCCCATCTGTCAAGCCAGTTGCTTGGCCCACCCGAGGACAACTTCGTCGACCTTTGGAATCTTTGGTACACCACAGTCGCCGCCGATACCCGGCACTTTTTCGATACAGACCTACTTGGCTTTCCCGAGGGTCAGTCGCTGATCATGAATGCCTTTGCCTGGCCGCAAGTCGCTGTGATCGCGGTGTTGACAAAATTTGTGGGCACTGAACACGCCACCCTCGTACTTCTCCAGAATATTTTGCGGCTGGTCTCTTTTCCCATGGCTGGAGCCTCAGCGTTTATTCTGATTCACCAAATGACTGGTAATCGAGTGGGTGGGCTCGTCGGCGCGTTTGTATTCGCCTTTAGTCCTTGGCATGTCGGCGAGGCGTTACACCACGCCAATGTGTCTGAAATCGGATACATCGCGCTTTTCGTCTTTGCCTATCTCGAGGCGCTCGAGAATCGAAGCAAGGTATGGCTGTTCATAGCTGTCCTGGCCTGGGTGTTGGCATCGCTCTCCATGTTGTACTTCCTATTCTATCTCGCGTTCTTCATGATTTTTCACGCAAGCTTTGCTTGGGTTCATGATCACCAGCGCCCACAGGGCTGGAGCGTAAAAGTGCCGTTGATAACGACCAGCGCCACACTTGTACTTCTCTTGCCCCTGCTGGTGCCGATGTTGCTAGCGTCGACTGAAAAAGGCGCCTATCTAGGCGGCTGGAATACCTTTGTGATGGACTTAAGCGCATTCTTCTTGCCGCCGCCCACACACCTACTTGGCGCATGGACGGGCCCCTATTTCGACAATTTTATAAATTTCCCCTGGGAAGGTGCGGCATATATCGGCATCGCCAACCTCGCACTTCTTGCAGTGCTTTTCATTCCCTTCAGGGATAGAAAAATTTCACTTATCCGTTATGTGGTCTGCGGTTTTGCAATTTTCGCGTTGCTTTCTTTAGGCCTCCAGTTGCACATCGCCGGCTACAACACGCTGCTGCCGCTGCCCGATTTTCTCCTGTGGAAAACTCCGATGCTGGCAAACCTGCGCGCGCCCTCCCGCTTCTTCGTCATGGCATCGCTCTTTCTCGCAATCGGTGTAGGGTATGCGGTGTCGCTGATCACACAGCGATTCCCAAAAAGATACGCTCAGTGCTTATTGGCTTTCGCCATCGTGCTGATTGTCGTTGATTTTTGGCCCGCACGGATCCCGATGAGTGATTCAGAGTGCCCGCCTGAATTCGCCATCATGCGCGACGATCCTGAAAAGGGCTTCGGAGTGTTGACCGTTCCCCTGAACTATACCGCAGGCGACTGGGCCATGTTCGGCCAGACCTGCCATCACAGGCCCATCGTCCAATTTAACCTCTCTCGCGTGCTTCGACCTAGCCTAGTCAATCGCCTCGAACAGCGCGACATGGCACGTCAAAAGCAACAGCTAATCCATACCCGGGTCAAATACATCGTTCTCATTCCTCAACGCCGAGGGACCATTTTGCACGATCCCGTGGACGCGCGGTCAGCTCCCTATTTTGCGATGTATCAGGCTCTAGTCCGGCGACCGATGTTTGCAATCCTCAAAGTTTATTGATGCGGATTGATCGCATGGCGAGAATTGTAGATCCTTTCATATCTCTGATCGTCCTCGGTTTGACGAGGTATCTGCAATTGGCCCGCTTTTCCAAACCCTGATACAGTCAGATTGGTTTTGAACTCGCCATGAAAGATGGGTGCAATGACCGATAATGCCGCAAGGCATGCAACGATGCTCGCGATACCGACCCTGCTCTTCTCGGAACGTGGCGCTATCTAAGACTCGTATTGGCACTTGCACTTGTAGTACGAATGTTCTTGTGCCTGGGATTGGTTGATGAGAGGCTTTTCCCATGAAAATAAGGTGGAATGATCCGGGCCGGCATTACGTGCTGGCCGGAGCGGCGAGCAACTATTTGGCGGTGGCCCACTTTTGGCGTAGCCTTCGGCTGCGAGCGAAATCAGAAGGTGGGGACTCCGGACTAAAATTAAGGGCCAGGTATTCCGTGAGAAATCGTGCATGGGCGTTTCTGTTCGTGAGACCGAGACATGGATAGAACCGAGGATCCATTCATAAGCTTAATTGTCCCCGTCTTTAACGAAGAGGCCACCATCGGCCCTTTTCTTAAAACAGTGACGCCTATATTGGCGGAGACAGGCTGCAAATTCGAAATCGCCTTTGTCAATGACGGAAGCCGTGACAACACCTTAGCTGCGCTTCGTGCAGCTAAGGCGGACAATGAATCCATCACGATTCTTTCGCTGTCACGAAATTTTGGCAAGGAAGCCGCGATGACGGCGGGCCTCGATCATGCTCAAGGAGATGTCGTAATCTTGATCGATGTCGATCTACAGGACCCGCCAGAACTGATTACAGAATTTGTCGCGCGCTGGCGTTCTGGCGCGGATGTCGTTTATGGAACGCGAAGCTCACGTGATACAGACGGTATGATAAAGCGCGCGAGCGCAATCGCCTTTTATAGGCTGTTCAATTTTCTATCTCCAACCAAACTGCCGTTCAATGCAGGAGATTATCGGCTGTTGGATCGCCGCGTTGTCAATGAAATAAAGACCTTGAGAGAGCGCAATCGTTTCATGAAGGGGCTAATGGTCTGGCCTGGTTTTCGTATGGAAGGTGTGGAATTCGCGCGGCAGCTGCGAGCTGCGGGCAACACAAGTTGGAATTACTGGAAACTCTGGAACTTCGCGCTGGACGGCATTACGAGTTTCACGACAATGCCGCTTCGCCTCTGGCTTTACGTTGGAGGTAGTATCTCGTTCTTTTCATTTCTATACGCGGCCTTCATCGTCATTCATTTTATGATTACTGGAGGCGACGTGCCGGGCTACCCTTCTTTGATGGTGGCAATAATGTTTTTTGGCGGTTTGCAGCTTTTTTCCATTGGTCTTGTGGGCGAATATGTTGGCCGCATTCTCAACGAGACAAAAGCGCGTCCTATCTACATCATCGATTCGATCGAATAAGGGCGGGTATGGATCTTAAGGAAGAACAAATCCTCGGAGACCAGGTTAGCTCTCATTGGTATTATCGAGCAAAAGCGTCGGCCCTTCTGCAAGACTTGCGAGGCAAAACGCCCAGGCACGTCTTAGACGTGGGGGCAGGATCCGGTTTTTTTTCTCGCATGTTATTGAAAGAAACGGGCGCCGAGCGCGCTACATGCGTTGATATCGGCTATGGCCAAGAAAATGATGAGATATGGAACGGTAAACCGATTGCATTTCGCAGGTCTCTCGGCAAATGCCAAGCCGATCTTGTCCTTGCGATGGATGTTATCGAGCATGTCTCGAACGACAGGGACCTTATTCGTACCTACATCAATCTCGTTGAGCCCGGAACGCGTTTCATCTTTTCTGTGCCCGCCTTCAATTTTCTATGGAGCGCTCACGACGTATTTCTAGAGCATCACCGGCGATATACCTTGCGTAGTCTGTACGCAACCATACGCGACAGTGGGTTAATGGTTGATTGGGGCCATTACTATTATGGTACTGTATTTCCCCTAGCGGCCAGTATCCGCCTCGTCGAGCGGTTAAAGGGCACGCGGAGTGTCGAGCCCAAGAGCCAGCTTCAGCAGCATAGCGGATTCGTAAATGCCACTCTCTCTGCAGTACTGGCGGCGGAGCGCCCCATTATGCGCTTCAACAAGTTATTTGGCCTTACGGTTTTCGCCGGAGCACACAAGCCATAAATTGCCACAGCGTGGGCCGATTGTGATTACGCGGATGTATAACTGTTCCCCCGTTTCGGATATTAAACGCCGCCCGGATGACTGTGGCCGCCAAATCTTAGCGGCGACATCCTGCAAGGAGGCGCGTCCATCGATATTTAGAGGCGCAATCCGCTATGACTGAGCGGCATGGGGCGGCAAAGGTCCACGGACTAACAACGATTAGTCATTCCGTTTCACGAATTCGAGAATGTCCGCTTTTGGCGCAAAGCGGACATTCAGGGTTGTCGTTCCCCGAGGGCTCCCCGGAAGCTGGCCCCAAAAGGCCGCCTCGCTAAATCTTTGTCCTGGTGAGGGGTATGGTGGGCGCGATAGGGATTGAACCTATGACCCCTCCCGTGTGAAGGGAGTGCTCTCCCGCTGAGCTACGCGCCCGCCTTCAGGCGGAGGGGCTGGGCTATAAGGGACAGCGGTCCGGCCCGTCAAGTCGGTGGTCCCAGATCCGCATTCAGCGCCTCGCTGCGAGGCGCGGCATGGACTGATCGCTTAAGCTCTGGCCCGCGCGCGCCAAGGCCGCGTACATCTGCACGACCGTCAAGGGCGGCAAAAGCCGGCGCGAAAGTTCGGCATTGCCGGCCAGGGGGGAGGTCTCGGCAAAACTCACTGTTTCCACGCCGGGCGCGGGCTGGGCCAACACGCCCGGTGCCAGCAAAATCGCCAGGAAGAAAAATGCCTGCCCTTTCATGCGGACAGATTAACGCACTCGGCGGCCTTGCGGTCTAGAGCAACCCCAATTCGCGCAAGGCCTGGGGCAATTGCGCGAATTCGTCCAGCACCATATCCGCGCCCAGATCCGCCGCCGGCACGGGGGTGAAGCCATAGGACATCAGGATGCAGGGCGCGCCCGCGGCCCGCGCGGTGTTGAGGTCGGTTATAGAGTCCCCGATCATCACCGATGTGCCGGCACCTTCTTGGCTGGAGATATCCGCGACCACATCATGAAAAATCCGCGGATCGGGTTTGGTATAGGGCTTGCGGCCCGCGCCATAGACGGCGGCGAAAACGCCATCCAAGTCCAATTTCGGCATGAGCAGGTCGGTGAGTTCCTGGGGCTTGTTGGTCAGCACGCCCAGCCGGGCCCCTTGTCCACTCAGTGCCGCCAAGGTCTCGGCCACCCGGGGAAACAGCCTTGTGCCGTCGGCGATATGGCTGCGGTAATGGGCCAGGAATATCTCAATCAGGGGGGGTAATTCCGCCTGGGTCACGGCTGCGCCGCTGGCCTCCATGGCCTGGGTGATCAGCGCCACAGCCCCGAAACCCACCATATGGCGCAAATGGTCCAGGTCCAGCCGGGGCCGTCCCCGGGCGGCCAGGACCGCATTGGTGGCGCCCAAAAGGTCTGGGGCGGTATCGGCCAGGGTGCCATCCAGGTCGAATATCAGGGTGGGGTGGGCTTGAGGCATGAATTAAGGAATCGTCCCTAGAATTGAGGCAATATACCGTCGTAAATCGTCACTTCATCTTTTTCTCTCAAGGCCCTACCGGAAACGCCCATGTCGAAGGCCGCCATTATCCT
>Ga0068871_100000122_pt1 | contig 48841 bp, 45 predicted proteins | sample KBSMisM72_FD_72750 | JGI IMG/M metagenome (GOLD analysis project Ga0068871, IMG submission 72750) | Miscanthus rhizosphere microbial communities from Kellogg Biological Station, Michigan, USA - KBS Miscanthus M7-2 | ecosystem: Host-associated > Plants > Roots > Rhizosphere > Soil ...
CTCACTGCTGGTCTGGGGCTTCCGATGGACGAGGCGTATCCGTCGCTGCTGCAGAAATGGATCGACGATGCTGGGATGCGGTACGAAGTCGTCAACGCCGGCGTCTCGGGCGACACATCCGCCGGTGGTCTCTCGAGGCTCGATTGGGCGCTCGACGGCGACGTCAAGGTGTTGATTGTCGCGCTCGGCGGCAACGACGCGCTTCGTGCCTTGCCGGTCGAGGAATTGCGCAGAAATCTGTCGACGATCATCGAGCGCGCGCAAGCCAAGCACATTCAAGTCGTGCTGGCGGGCATGGAGGCGCCGCGAAACTTCGGCCGCGACTACGACGTCAGATTTCACCAGGTCTATCCCGAAGTGGCGAAAACGTACATGGTCGCCCTCGTCCCGTTCCTGCTGCAGGACGTCGCCGGCATCGAGCGTCTCAACCAGCGCGACGGCATTCATCCGACCGCCGAAGGCGCGGAGATCGTCGCGAAGAACGTCTGGATGGTGCTGAAGCCGATGCTCGCCGGCGCCCGTTCATGATCTCGCTGCGGGAAGTCTCGAAAACTGTCGTCAGCGGGTCCGAGCCGCTCACGATTCTTCATCCGCTGTCCCTCGAAATCGCGCGCGGCCAGTTCGTTGCCGTCGTCGGGCCGTCGGGCAGCGGCAAGTCCACGTTGCTGGGCCTCATCGCCGGCCTCGACGCTCCGAGCTCCGGCGACGTCTTCATCGACGGCGTCAACATCACCACGCTCGGCGAAGACGCGCTGGCGAAGCTGCGGGGCGAGAAGATCGGCTTCGTGTTCCAGTTCTTCCACCTGATTCCGTCGCTGACGGCGTTCGAGAACGTCGCCGTCCCGATGGAAATTGCCGGCGCGCGTGACGCGCGGACCCGTGCGCAGCGTCTGCTCGACGAGGTCGGCCTCACTGGACGCGCGCATCACTACCCCTCGCAGCTCTCCGGCGGAGAGCAGCAGCGCGTCGCGCTCGCGCGCGCGCTGGCGAACAATCCGCTGATTCTGCTCGCGGACGAACCGACAGGCAATCTCGACACCGCGAACGGCCGCCACATCATGGAGCTCGTCCGCGACGTCCATCGCGTGCGCGGCACGACGATCGTGCTCGTCACCCATGACGCCGAGCTCGCCGCGCTGGCAGATTCGCGGCTGATCTTTCGCGATGGCCGCGTGGTGGAGCACACATGAAGTTCGTGCTGGGCATGGCCGTCCGGGAAACGCGCGCGTCGTTTCAGCGGCTGATCTTCTTTTTCGTCTGCATCGCCGTCGGCGTGGCGGCCATCGTGGCCCTGCGTTCCGTCATTCGCAGCGTGCGCGACGTCCTCAGCGGGGAAGCGCGATCGCTGATCGCCGCGGATGCGCTCATCGCGACCAATCGGGACTGGACCGACGACGCTCGGGCCACCATCGATCGCCGTCTCAAGGACGCCGGTGCGACCGCGCGGACCGAAACCATCGAGACCCCCACGATGGTGCGGCCAGCCGACAGCGCGAAGGTCGCCGCGCGGATGGTCGAGCTCAAGGCCATTCAACCAGGGTTCCCGCTCTACGGGTCGTTGACGCTCGAGAACGGCCAGCCGTACTCGCACAGCCTGCTCGAACATCACGGCGCGCTCGTCCGTCCCGAGCTGCTGTCGGCGCTGGGCGTCAAGGTGGGCGACTCCATCGCCGTCGGCACCACGACGTTCGCGATTCGCGGAGTGGTCGCGAACGAGCCAGGCCGGAACCTCGGTGCGTTTTCGCTCGGGCCTCGCGTGTTCGTCGACTTCGACGACATGCCGTCGACCACGCTGCTCGTGTTCGGCAGCCGGGCGCGCCGCGTCGTGCTGGCGCGCGTGCCCGACGACTCGCTCGACGCGATGGTGACGGCGGTCAACCAGGACTTCAGCGAGGAGTTCATCAACGCGCGTTCGTATCGCGCGACCGACGACGCCATCGGGCGCGACTTCGACCGGTCGGAGAACTATCTGAGCCTCGTCGGCTTGATCATCGTGATCCTCGGCGGCATCGCGGTGTCGAGCGTCACGCGCGTGTTCGTGCTGCAGAAAATCCGCGCGATTGCGGTGCTGAAATGTCTCGGCGCCACGACGACACAGATCATGGCGGTCTACCTGCTGCAGGTCATGTCGCTTGGCCTGGCCGGCAGCCTTCTTGGCGTCGGCATCGCCCGGCTGGCGGTTGCCGGAATTCCGCTCGCGCTCGGCCCGTCGTCGACGTCGCTCCTGGCGCAAGTCAATTACACGATCAACTGGCGCATCGCGCTTCAGGGCGTCACGATCGGCGTGCTCGTGTCGCTGCTCTTCTCGCTCGTGCCGCTGCTCGAGGTGCGGCGCGTGAAGCCGTCGCTGCTGCTGCGCGACGAGGCGAGGCGGCCCGGCCGCGATGCGGCACGAATCGCGGCCATGGTGTTCGTCTCGGCCGCGCTGATTGCGGTCGCCGCCTGGCAGGCCGCCTCGCTGCGAGTGGGCGTCGTCGTCTGCGTCGGCTTTGCCGTGCTCGCGTTCGTGCTTCTCCTGGCGGGACGGGCGCTCGTGCGGTTGATTTCGCCGATGGCGAGCGCGCCCTCGTTCCCCCTGCGGCACGCCGTGCTGCACCTGTCGCGGCCGGGCAACCAGACGCGCGTCATCCTGCTCGCTGTCGGCCTCGGCGCCTTCTTCATCGTCGGCGTCAGGTCGCTGCAGGCCAGCCTGCTCAACGAGTTCAACATTCAAGTCGGCACGGATTCGGCCGACATGTTTCTGCTCGACATTCAGCGCAATCAGGTCGAGGGCATGCGGCAGTTTCTCGCCGATCCGGCCAACGGTGCCGGGTCGGCTCGACTGATTCCGGTCCTGCGCGCGCGCATCACCGGCGTCAGCGGCCGCGTGACGACGCTCGAAAGCTTCGAGGACGTGCGGGCCCGCGGTTCGTTGGCGCGCGAGTATACGGTCACCTATCGCGATCATCTCGAGGCGAACGAACGCGTCCTCGACGGCAAGTTCTGGAATGGGCCGTCCTCGGAGCCTGAAGTGTCGGTCGAGAAGGGACTGCACGAGCGGTTTGCCATCGGCGTGGGCGACGTCGTTCGGTTCGATATCCTCGGGAAGACGATCAACGCACGCGTCAGCAGCATCCGCGACGTGGACTTCAAGGACGCGCGTGCCGGAGGATTCGTGTTCGTGTTCCGCCCGGGCGTGCTCGAACAGGCGCCTCAAACCTACATCGCGCCGTTGAAAGGTCCGGAGGGCTCCAGCGCCCGCGCGAAATTCCAGCACGACCTCGTCGCGAAATTCCCGAACGTCTCGGCCATCGACTTTCACGAGATCCTCGCCACCATTCGCGACGTGATGTCGAAGGTGACGCTGGCGATTACGGTGGTCGGCGGCCTGGTGCTGTTCAGCGGCGGGCTGATTCTCATCGGCGCCGTCGCGATGACGAAGTTCCAGCGGGTGTACGAAGCGGCCGTGTTCAAAACGCTCGGCGCAAGCACGGGCACGATTGCGAAGATGCTCCTGCTCGAGTACGGGGTGCTCGGTCTGCTGGCGGGCAGCGTGGGCTCTGCCGGAGCCGTCGCGCTCACTTGGGGTGTGAGCCGTTACGCGCTCGACATCCCATGGAAGGTGTTTCCAGTGGAGCACCTCGCCGGCGTCGGGACGACGGCGGTGCTCGTTGCAGTGATCGGGGTCTTGTCGAGTCTGGACGTGCTGAAGAACAAGCCCCTCGCGACGCTTCGCGCCGAGTGAATATTGAGCGAAGGCGACGTGCTAATATCGAGTGTTCCGGCACCCTAAACACCGCTCATTGCAGGAGCTTCACCGCCGATGGACGTGCAGCACTTTAAGCATGCGCTTCTCAGGAAGCGAACGGAAATCCTCGGAACTGGCGGCATCAAACCGCTGCAGGCGTCGATGGAGAACAACACGCGTCAAGGGGACATGGCCGACCAGGCCAGCGGCAACAACGAAGTCCACATCCAGCTCAAGCTGAAGCAGACCGACGCGAAGATTCTCCAGGCCATCGAAGAGGCGCTTTCGCGCATCGAGAAGGGCACCTACGGCATTTGCCGCGACTGCGGCGAGCCGATTGCCGACGCGCGCCTCAACGCCATTCCGTGGACGCGCGTCTGCATCTCGTGCAAGGAAAAGCAGAATTCGTGATCGCGCTGCTCACCGAGTTCTACGCGGAGAAGCTGGCCGAGGTCTCGGCGCACCTCGCCCACGCACGTCTGGTCCGCCAGTACGACGCGAACAATACGTATCAGTACATCATCAACCGCGAAGAGGTTCAGCTGAGCTGGCTCGCGAAGGCGATTGACGACGAGGGCGGCGCCGTACCGGAATCGCCGTCGGCCATGGTTGACGCGAAACACGCCGATGCGCGGGCCGTGTTCGACCAGGACCGGCGGAACGCCGAGGCGTTCATCGAACGCTGGCGGCCCAGAGTGGAAGAGGTGGAGCACGCGCGCCACAAAGCCATGCTCCGCGTGATCCTGGGCGAAACGCGCGAGCAGCAGCGGTTTTTCGAGCAGGCCCTGGCCGGCCGCACCGATCTGCTCGGCCGCCGCGGGCACGATGCGGGTCCGTCGTACGGCGACGTACTGCCCGCCCGATGGATCGAGTAGCGATCGCGCTCGGCAGCAACCTCGGCGATCGTGCCGCTCACCTCGACTTCGCGGTCGCCCGTCTCACAGCCTCGATTCAAAACCTTCGCATCTCGAGCTATTACGAAACGGAGCCGGTGGACGTCCCCAATCCGCAGCCGGCGTTTCTGAACGCCGCTTGCGTGGGTGGCACGGCGCTGTCTGCACGAGCGCTCCTGACGCTGCTGCACGCCATCGAGCACGAGCGCGGACGCGAGCGCTCGTTTCAAAACGCAGCGAGAACGCTCGATCTCGATCTGATTCTGCTTGGGAGTCTGGTGCTCGATGAGGAGGGGCTGATCGTCCCGCATCCGCGGTTCCGCGAGCGCCGGTTCGTGCTGGAGCCGCTCGCGGAAATCGCGCCCGACATGGTAGACCCGGTCACAGGATCCACCGTCGCCGATTTGCTCAGGCGCGTCCTTCGCCCTCGCGCAGCGCGACCGACGACGTGACGTGTGCGTGCTTGGCGCCGACGGGCTGCGGCACCGCTTCAGTTCTCTTGCCCGCCAGCCACAACCGCAGGTTCTCGATATAGATGTAATAGACCGGCGTGATGTAGAGCGTCAGCAGCTGCGACACGAGCAGGCCGCCCACGACCGCCAGGCCCAGCGGACGCCGCGATTCCGCGCCCGCGCCGAGCCCGAGCGCAATCGGCAGCGTGCCGACGAGCGCGGCCATCGTCGTCATCATGATCGGGCGGAAGCGGACCAGGCAGGCTTCGTGGATGGCTTCGGCGGGCGTCTTGCCGCCCTTCTGCGCCTCGACGGCGAAGTCGACCATCATGATGCCGTTCTTCTTCACCAGGCCGACGAGCATGATGACGCCGACGAATGCATACAGGCTGAGATCCGTTCTGAAGATCAGCAGCGTCAGGAGCGCGCCGAATCCGGCTGAGGGCAGGCCCGAGAGAATCGTCAGCGGATGCGTGAAGCTCTCGTAGAGCACGCCCAAGACGATGTAGATCACGACGATCGCCATCAACAGAATGAGGCCGAGGCCCTGGAGCGAGTCCTGGAACGCTTGCGCGGCGCCCTGGAACGTGCCGGACATCGTCGACGGCAGATTCGCGGCCGCGACGGCGCGGATTTGATCGACGGCGTCGCCGAGCGCGAAGCCCGGCTTCAGGTTGAACGAGAGCGTGACGGCTGGCAACTGCCCGTAGTGGCTGACCGACATCGGCCCCACGTCGGTGCGAAGGCGCGCCACTGATTCGAGCGGAATGAGCTGTCCGGTATTCGACCTGACGTAGAGCAGCGACATCGCCGCAGGATCGTTCTGGAATTGCGGCGCGACCTGCAGGATGACCTGGTACTGATTGTTGGGCGCGTAGATCTGCGAGACCTGCCGCGTGCCGTACGCGTTGTAGAGCGCGTTCTCGACCTGCGACGCCGAGAGGCCGAGCGTCGACACTTTGTCGCGATCCATGTCGACGGTGACCTGCGGGTTCTTGAGCAGCAGGTCGCTGCTCACGTCTTCGAGCCCGGCGATCCCGCGCATTTTCTCTTCCATCACCGGCGCGTACTTGTAGAGCTCGGCGGTGTCGGTGTCCTGCAGCGTGAACTGATAGAGCGCGCGCTGTCCGCCCTGGCCGGAGCCGAGGTTGATTGGCGGCTGATTCGTCATGAACGCGCGGATGCCGGGGATTTGGCTGACCTTTGGCCGCAGGCCAGCGATGAGCTGATCGACCGAGACGTTTCGCTGGTCGCGTGGCTTCAACTCGACCCAGATGCGTCCGGTGTTGAGCGCGCCGCCGTTGTTGCCGATGGCGCCCACCATGACGTTGGCCATGTAGACGCTTGGATCCTTCGCGATCACCGACGCGACCTGCATCTGGTGGCGAGACATATCGTCGTAGCTGATGCCTTGCGCGGCTTCGGTGTTGACCATGAATCGTCCCTGGTCTTCACTCGGCAGGAAGCCCTTCGGCACGATCGTAAACAGGTACACCGTGCCGAAGAGCAACAGGATCGACACGGCCATCGTCATGGCGCGGTGGCGAATCGTGAGCCGCAGCGTCCAGTCGTACAGACGAAGCCACGACTCGAACATCCGCTCGAACGCGTTGTAGAGCCGGCCGTGCGTCTCCGCATGGGGCGGCCGCAGGAAGCGGCTGCACAGCATCGGCGTGAGGCTGATCGACACGAATCCCGACACCAGAATCGCGACGCCGATCGTCACCGAGAACTCGTGGAGCAGGCGTCCGACGATGCCGCCCATGAAGAGCACGGGGATGAAGACGGCCGCGAGCGAAATCGTCATCGACAGAATCGTGAAGGCGATTTCCTTCGACGCGTCGTACGCGGCCTCCATGGGCTGTTTGCCCATTTCCATGTGACGCACGATGTTCTCGAGCATCACAATCGCGTCGTCCACGACGAAGCCGACCGACAGCGTGAGCGCCATCAGCGACAGGTTGTCGAGGCTGTAGTTCAGCAGGTACATCACCGTGAACGTGCCGACGAGCGACGCCGGCAGCGCGAGGCTCGGAATCAGCGTCGCCGACACGTTGCGGAGGAACAGGAAGATGACGAGGATGACCAGCCCGATCGTCACGAGCAGCGTCGTCTTGACGTCGCGCACCGACTCGCGAATCGTCGCCGACCGATCGTTGCGCGTGTCGAGCGACATCGCGGCGGGGAGCTGCTCCTTGATCGACGGAATCAGCGCCTTGATGCGGTCGACGACCTCGACGACATTCGTCCCGGGCTGCTTCCGAATGGAGATCATCACGCAGCGCTCGCCCGCCTGCCACGCGGCCGACTTGTCGTTCTCGACGCCGTCGAAGACGTGCGCGACTTCGTCCAGCCTGACCGGGTTGCCGTTGCGGTACGCGACGATCGTCGGCCCGTACTGCGAGGCGCGCATCAACTGGCCGTTGGTCTGGACGACGAACGTCTTCTCGCCGTAAATCGTGCCGGTCGGCACGTTCGAGTTGGCGTTGGTGACGGCGGTCGCCACCTGATCGATGCCGATGCCTCGCGACGCCAGCTCGCGCGGATCGAGATCGATGCGGACGGCGTATTTCTGCGAGCCGAAGACGTCGACCTGCGCGACGCCGTCGAGCATCGACAGCCGCTGCGCGATGGTTTGCTGCGCGTATTCGTCGACCATCGACAACGGCAGCGTCGACGACCGAAGGACCAGCAGAATGATCGACTGGTCGCCGGGGTTCGCCTTCTGGTAGGACGGGGGCGCCGGCATCTGCGGCGGCAGCGCGCGTGCGGTGCGCCCGATCATCGACTGCACGTCCTGCGCGGCGGCGTCGATGTTGCGGCTCAAATCGAACTGCAGCGTGATGTTCGTCGTGCCCTGCTGGCTGACGGAATTGATGTTGCTCAGGCCGGCGATGCCGGCGAATTGCTTTTCGAGCGGAAGTGCGACGGTCGCCGCCATCGTTTCCGGGCTCGCGCCGGGCAGCGAGGCGTTCACCTGAATGGTGGGGAAGTCCACGGCCGGCAGGTCGGACACCGGCAGCGAGCGATATGCCATGACCCCGAACACCATGATGCCCAGCATCAGGAGCGTCGTGGTGACGGGACGTTTGATGAAGAGCTCGGAAAGATTCATGGCGCGACCTGAGATTCTTCGCCCTTGATGGTCACGTGCGAGCCCGCCACCAGCCGCAGATGTCCGTCAGTGACGACGGTTTCGGCGGGCTTGAGGCCGCTCTTGATCACCGTTTCGAGACCCGCGGTCCGCTCGACGACGACCGCGCGGTATTCCACCGACTTGTCGGCTTTGACGACGTACGTGTATTGCCCCTGCTGACCGACCTGGACGGCTGCCGTCGGCACGACGACCGCGGTGGGATCTCTGGTTAACGCGACGTTGACGTTGACGAACTGACCCGGCCACAGACGGTGCGTGTCGTTCGGAAACGTCGCTTTGATCCTGATCGTGCCGGTTTGTTGATCGACGTTGTTGTCGACGAAGGTGATGTGTCCGCGCGACGCGGCCGCGGTGTCGTTCGGCGCCAGCGCGTCCACAGACAGCGTGCCCTGCCCCATGTAGCGCTTCAAGTCCGACAGCCGCGATTCAGGAATCGCGAACGACACGTAGATGGGCGCGACCTGATTGATGACGACGAGCGGCGTCGTGTCGTTGGCCCGCACGAGATTCCCCTCGTGGACCATCAACGCGCCGGTGCGTCCGGCAATCGGCGACGAGATGGTCGCGTACTGCAGCTGAATCTTCGTGTTCTCGACTGCCGCCTTGTCGGCTTCGAGCGTCGCTTCGAGGGCTGTGGATGCAGCGCGGCTCGTCTCGAGCTGTTCGCGCGTCGCGATGCCCCGGCCCGCGAGATCCTCGTAGCGCTGCGCGACGGCCTTCGCGTTGGCGGCCTGCGCGATGTCGCGCTGCAGGTTCGCCTGCGTCTGCAGGAGGGCCGCTTCGAGCGGACGCTTGTCGAGCGTGAACAGCACCTGATCTTTCTGAACGTCGTCGCCTTCCTTGAAATTGACCGCGTTCAGCTGTCCGGTGATTTGCGCGTGCACGGAGACGACCGAATACGCTTCGACCGCGCCGATCACGCGGATTTCGATCGGCATCGATTTCTGCACGACCGACGCAACCGTCACCGGCACCGTGGAATCGCCGCCGCGCCCTCGTCCGCCGCCAGCCGGACCCGTGCCGGTACGAGCGTCACCACTCCCGCACGCGCCCGCTGCGAGCGCTAAAAGAGAAATAAAGAAAACCGAAGCCTGTCGAAACAGCAATTCGCGCATCTCGAAGATATTGTATTTCCTTTGCGACGCGTTTACTCGAAGCGCAGTGCGTCGATCGGATCGAGTGCCGCCGCTTTGCGTGCAGGATAGAACCCGAAGAAGACGCCGATGGCGGCGGCGAAGCCGAACGCGATCGCCACCGCATCTGCAGAGACAGCCGTCGGCCATCCCTGCCAGATAGTGACACCTTGTGAGAACCCAAATCCCAGGGCGATTCCGATGCCGCCGCCGAACAAGCTCAGCACGACGGCTTCGACGAGAAACTGGAGCAGCACGTCGCGTCCGCGCGCGCCGATCGCCATGCGCAGTCCGATTTCCCGCGTCCGCTCTGTGACCGACACGAGCATGATGTTCATGATGCCGATGCCGCCGACGAGCAGCGACACGCCCGCGATGCTGGCGAGCAGCGCCGTCATCGTCTGCGTCGCTTCCTTGCGCACGCTGGCCATCTCTTCGAGTGTGCGCACCATGAAGTCGTCGGGATCGCCGGGCTGGATCTTGTGCCGCACGCGCAAGAGCGAGGCAATGCGATCGGCAACGGCCGTCACCTCCGTCGCCGACGCCGCCGAGACCTGCACGTTCTGGATGAATGTGACGCCGCGCAACTTCTTCATCACGGTCGTGTACGGCATCAGCGCCACGTCGTCTTGATCCTGGCCGACGCCGGTCTGGCCCTTGGAGGCCAGCACGCCGACAACGGTGAACGGCTGGTTCTGGATGCGAATGACCTGTCCCACCGGATCGACGTCCGGTCCGAACAACTGATCGCGGACGACCGTGCCGATGACGACGACTTTCGATGCCGTCGCCACGTCGATTGCGGTGAAGAAGGCGCCTTCCGAGATGTTCCACGAACGGATCAGCGGGTAGTCGATATCGGTGCCTTGCGCTTGTGTGTTCCAGTTCTGGTTGCCGGCGACCATTTGTCCCCGGGTTTGGATTCCAGCGGCTGCGTACTGGACCCCCGGCAGCTTGGCGATTTCCGCCGCATCGTCTGGCGTCATCGTGCTCGCGTTGCCCTGACCCTGGCGGACGCCGCCCTGAGTGAAGTTCCCGGACTGCACCTGGATCATGTTCGTGCCGGCGGTCGCGATCTGCGCTTCGATCGACGACTGCGCGCCGGTTCCGAGCGCGACCATCGTGATCACCGCCGCGACGCCGATGATCATGCCGAGCATGGTCAGCGCCGTGCGCATCTTGTTGCGGTTGAGCGCCTTCAGCGCGATGCGAAAGATCATGAAGATTGACATGGCTACACCAGCTGCGGCGGCGGCAAGGCCGCCAGCTCGTTCTGCGCGAGACGACGTTTCGTGACCGCCTTGTCGGCGACGACCTGCCCGTCGCGGAAAGTCACGATGCGCGTGCCGTACTCGGCGATGTCCATTTCGTGCGTGATGAGCAGCACCGTGATGCCCGTCTCGCGATTCAGCGTCTGAAAGATGTCCATCACTTCGATGCTGGTCCGGGTATCGAGGTTCCCGGTCGGTTCGTCCGCCAGCAGAATCGACGGCGTGTTGATGAGCGCACGGGCGATCGCCACGCGCTGCTGCTGACCGCCGGACAACTGATTCGGATGATGGTCGGCGCGGTTGCCGAGGCCGACCTGCGTCAGCACATCGATCGCGCGCTTGTGACGTTCGGGCCCCTTAAGTCCGCCCTGATAGAGCAGCGGCAGCTCGACGTTGTCCAGCGCCGACGTGCGCGACAGCAGATTGAACCCCTGAAACACGAAACCGATCTTGCGGTTTCGCACGGCGGCGAGCTGATCCTTCGACATCCGCGAGACGTCGTCGCCGTCGAGAAAGTACTGTCCCGACGTCGGACGATCGAGGCAGCCGGCGATGTGCATGAACGTCGACTTGCCCGAGCCTGACGGTCCGGTGACCGCGAGGAACTCGCCGCGCTCGACATCCAGGTTCACGCCGCGAAGCGCACGCACCTCGACCTCGCCGACGACGTACGTCTTGACCAGGTTCTTGACCGAGATGACCAGGGGCATCGGTGCTCTACCGGCCTCGCCCGCCGCCCTGGAATCCGCCGCCGAAGTTGCCGCCGCGATTGCCCTGCTGCGGAAGCAGCGGGTTGCCGCTCGCCCCTGCGGCAGCGCGCTGGGCCGTCGGCAGGACGACGCCCGTCACGACCTCCGTCCCCGGCTGCAGATCGCCGTTGATGACTTCCGTGTTCGTGCCGTCGGTGATGCCCGTACGGAGGCTCACCGCTTTCAGTTGCTTCTCGACGTAGAGCCACGCGCGTCCCGGCCGCTCGACGGTCGGTAACGGCGCGAACAGCGCGTCGATCGTGGAGGCCGTTTGCGCAGGCGACTCGGTCTTCGCCTTCCCCTTCGCAGCCGGCGCCGTCGCCTTCTCGAACACGCTCACGTCGCCGCCGCGTCCTTTGATGCGCTCGATGAACTGCTTCTGCTCGTCGGGCGACATGCTCTTGAACCGCTCGAGCATGCGGGCCTGGCGATCGCCGCCGCCCTCACCGCCGAAGCCGCCGCCACGTCCAAATCCGCCGCCGCCACTGAAATTGCCGCCGCCACCGAAGCCGCCCTCGCGACTAAAACTGCGCTGGCCGCCGTCGGCACGCTGACCGCTGTCGGCGCGCTGGGTGCGCGCGGTTGACGATGGGGCGGAAGAAGGAGCCGGCGGTGTGCTCGCTGCCGCCGTGGCACTTGTCGATGGGGCAGACGTGGTGCTCGCGGTCGCGCTGTCGCGCCGTCCGCCGCGTCCGCGTCCGCCGCCCTGGACGTCAGGCGGCACGGCCTGGTTGAGCGCCGTGAACATCTCGACCGTCGGCCGGAAGCGCAGCGCCGCGTTCGCGATGCGCATCACGTCAGGCCGCCGCGCGATCTGGACACGCAGGTTGGCCGTCATGCCGGGCTTGAGTTTCAACTCCGGATTCGGGACGTTGATGATCGTCGCGTACGTCGTCACGTTCTGGACGACGACCGGCTGCAGGCGGATCTGCGAGACCGAGCCCTGGAACTCTTCACCTGGATACGCATCGACGCGGAACGTGACCGCCTGATTCGGTCGGATGCGGCCGACGTCGGCTTCGTCGATGTTCGCGTTCACCTGCATCTTCGTCAGGTCCGCCGCGATGATGAAGAGCGTGGGCGCCTGCATGCTGGCCGCGACGGTCTGTCCGACGTCGACGCTGCGCTGAATCACGATGCCGTCGATCGGTGCGGCGATCGTGCAGTGATCGAGATTGAGCTGCGCCTGGTTCAGATTGGCTCTCGACTGCGTGACGATGGCCTGGGATGAGTTCATCGACGCCTGAGACGACTGCAGAGCAGACTGGGCCGTGTCGACGGCGATCTTCGCGGCATCGAAGTCCGCCCCCGTCTCGAGTCCCTTGGCCTGGAGCTCCTTCGCGCGGGCGAACTTCTGATTGGCGTCGGTCAGCGCGACCTTCGAGCGCTCGACGTCGGCCTGCGAGCGCACGACGTCGGCCTGCGCTTTGATGAGATTCGCGTTCGCCTGATCGACCTGCGCCTGAAACAGCGACGGATCGACGCGCGCGACCACCTGTCCCTTCCTGACGATCGAGTTGAAGTCGGCGCCGAGCCAGGAGATGTTCCCCGACACCTGGCTGCCGACCTGCACGGTCGTGACGGCTTGCAGCGTGCCGGTCGAGCCCACGGTGTCGATGATCTCTCCGCGAGAAATCGGCATCGTGTTGACCTGCACCTCTCCGCTGTTCCGGCGCATGTAGTACGCGCCGGCGCCGGCGCCGACCGCGGCAACGATAAGAAGGATGATGATCGCGCGTTTCATGAGTCCTCAGTCGAACAGTTACCTGACCGAATTCGTCACGGTGCCGACGAGTGTGACGTTCAGGTTCTGTAGCGTCGTTTGCTGGAGCCGATCGAGCTCCACCAGTGAATTCCGATAGTTGAGAATCGATTGCAGCTCGTTGTTCTGCGCCGTCGCCAGATCGCGCTGCGCCTGAATCACGAGGTAGTTCGTCGACATGCCGACCTGGAACTTGCTGCGTTCGGCATCGAGTGTCTGTTGCGCCAGTTCGCGCGCCGCCTGGGCTGCCTGCACGCGCTCGACGTTGCTCTGCACGGCTGTCGCCGCGTTGGTGACTTCGCTTGCGATCTGCAGCTCCACCTGACGCATCTGGGCCGACGCCTGATTCAGCTGGATCTTCGAGCGCGCCACGTTGACTTCCTGGCTGCTGTTGCCGAGCGGGTAGCTGACGTTCAGCTGCACCGTCCAGCGCGGATAATTCGCGCGCCACAGGGACGACAAGGCGTCGCCGTACCCGCCAGGAATCGTGTTGACGATCGGATTCGGCGCGCCGCCAATGCCGGTGCCGGCGCGAATGAGCTGCGTGCCGCCGAGGCCCACGAGCCCGTAATTCGCGACGACGTCCGCCTGCGGCATCAGCTGGTCCTTCAGGTACCTGACCGTGATGTCGTTCGCTTCGACGTTTATCTTTGCGATCGACAGATCGGTCCGCTCGCTCAGCGCGCGCCGGATGGCGCCCTGCAGGTCGATCGTCTCTGGGGTGAACACCGGCCGATCGACGGGATCGAGCGTGGCATTCCACAGCGGATCCGCGGTGCCGCCGACAATCAGCTGTTTGAGTGCGATCTCGTTGGAATACATCGTCGACTGCGCGGCGGCGAGATTCTGGCGTGCCGTCGCCAACTGCGACTGTGCCTGGTACACGTCGATTGGCGCCATGGTGCCGACTTGCACGCGAGTCTGGTTGTCTTGCACGAGTTGCGCGGCCAGATCGACCGATTGCTGCGCCACGTCCACGGACTGCACGCCGAACACGTAGTTCCAATAGGCTTCACGCACGTTCGACAGCGTGTTCGTGATCAGGGCCTTCAGTTCGATATCGGTGACGTCGCGCGTCAGCTTCGTGATCTTCAACGCCTGGCGCGTCTGGTCGATGCGCATGCCGCGAAGCAACGGCTGCGTGTACTGGGCCGACCAGTTCGTGTTGAACTGCGGATTGACCGTCGCGGTCGTGGCGTTCGTCGTGCCCCTGTTGTTGTTGAGCGTGAGGACGTACCCGCCGCCGCCCCACCTCATGTTTTGCGTGATGCCGCCGTTGAAGATCGTGGTGCCGGTGTCGATTGACGCCCCAGTGCCGCCGCCGGCGGTGCTGTTGGTCGACGCGATCGCCTGCGATTGCGACGACAGCTGCGAGGTCAAGGCAGGGTTGTAGGTCGAGGCGATGCTCGCGTACGCGAGGTCGTTGATTTGCGGATTCAGCCGCGTGACCTCGATGTTGAGGTTGTGGTCGAGCGCGGCCTTCACCGCGTCGTCCAGCGTCAACCCCACGACGGCGCCCGTCGAGCCCGGTCGCGGCCGGATGGCCTGCCGGCTCGGCGCCGAGATTCCCGTCGTCGGCATCGTCGTCTGGCCTTGAGCGGCCTGTTGCGCAAGCGCGGTGTCCACCGCTCGCTGCAGGAGCACCTGAAAGCGCTCGGTCGTGCCTTGTGCGTCGGCGGGCGACGGGGAGAGCGTCAACGCCGCGACCGTCGCGGCACAGCTCAACACCAGACTGGAATGCTTCGTCCTCATGTTCATCCTCGGTAAAAGATTTGTGGATCTAGGGCCGCTGGCCGCCAGGTGTCGTCGAGGCCGGCGCTTGGCCGGCACGCTCGCGGTCGCGATCGCGCATCGCCTTCAACTTCACCCGCTGTTCCGGCGTCAGGAGCTGCCGGTGGTGCAACAGCACCAGAGTGCGGGCTTTGTTGAGGTGGGCGCGGATCGCTTCGACCTTGTCCACCTGGTGGGTCACGACGGTTTCGTCTGCGTTCACCTCGATTAGACGAGAGAGCTCGGCTTCTTGCCGATCGAGATCGTCGCGGCCCTTCCGGAGCTCGGGCAAGGCGGCCTGCCAGATCGCTTCAAGGCGGCTCACCTGGTCTGCGGTCAACGCCAAATGCTTCTGGTAGTGCTCGTCCTGCCACCAAGCAAAGCGGGGGCGTGCCTGGCTCGGTTGCGACTGCGAGGGGGGAGGGGTCGCCGGCGCTTGCGCGCCCGCCCCAAGCGGCACCCACGCCAGCAACAACCCGATACAAAGCACGGTTCGCCCGCACCGCCGTTTCATCACTCGAAAACCTCAGTAAAGTCGCGTACTTATGGCAAATACGACGAGCGGAGACGATCTGTTTATCTCGGCGGTGCGCCGCCGGCGACGAACTGCTGGAGGCGGGCGATGGCCGCGCCGACGAGGTTGTCCGGGGTGGACGCCCCGGACGTCAGGCCGAGGGTCACCGGTCCCGCGCCTGGCAGCCATCCATGGGTGACGGTTTCCGACTTGCTGCCCACGGGACGATGCCGTATCGCGTCTAGCGACACCAGGCAGTCGGGATCGGCGATGTGGAACGTCGGCTTCGCATCGCTGCAGATTCGCGCCAGGTTCGCGGTATTGCTGCTGTTGTAGCCGCCGATGACGAGCATGAGGTCCACGGGCTGCTCGCGCAACAGCGTCACCACGGCATCCTGCCTGTCTTGCGTCGCGCTGCAGATCGTGTCGAACGCCTGATACCGCGTGTGGACGTCGGACCTGCCGTAGCGATCGTGCATCGCGAGCCGCAGCATCTCGCCGATCTCCAGCGACTCCGACATCAGCATCGTCGTCTGGTTGGCCAGGCCAATCCGTTGGAGATCGCAATCCGGGTCGAAGCCAACCGAGACGGCGTTCGTGAACCGCGCGAGAAAGTCGGCGCTCGATCCCCCACCACGAATGAAATCGCACACGACCTGCGCTTCCGCCTTGTCGAACACCACGACGTAGTGTCCGCCCGACTGCAGAGCCTGGGAGGCTGTCGCCTGGGTTTCTTCGTGCCACACCTTGCCGTGAATCACGGACGTGTAGCCGCCCTCGGCGTAGCGCTTCACGTTCTTCCAGACGTTCAGCACGGATCCACACGTGGTGTCGATCAGCGTGCATCCGCGCGCGTCCAATTGCTGGAGCATCGCCACGGTGACGCCGAAGGCAGGAAGAATGACCACGTCGTCGGCCGTGAGCCCCTCGATCGTGCCGGGCGCCTTGTCGAGGAACTCGATGCCCATGTCCCGCAGCTTGTCGTTGACGTGCGGGTTGTGGATGATTTCGCCCGTCAGGAACACCCGGCGATCGGGAAACCGTTCGCGCGTCTGGTACGCGTAGTCGACGGCTCGATCGACGCCGTAACAGAACCCGAACTCGCGGGCGAGATGGACCGTGAGGCGCCCTGACCGGAAAGTGAAGTCGTCCGCTTTGATCTTCTCGACTAGTTCGCTGTGATAGTTGTCCGCCAGCACGCCCGCGACGGCCTGCTTGAGGTCGAGCCCCTTACGGAAGATGAGGGAAGCCAACGCTCAGCGCGCGAAGTCGCGGACTTCACGCATGTGGGGCGTGAGCGCGTCAAACGCGATGAGTTCGCTCGTGTGCGGACGGTCGAGGACCGACTCGAGGTCGGACATGAACTTGTCGGGGTCGACGATCTCGACGGCCGTCTTCACCGGCGACAGATGCGACGGCAACGACTGTGACACCTGGCGTGCACCGGCGGCGATGCCAGCGCGCCGGGCGTGGCTCGAGAAATCGAACCCGGGCACGAAGTTGAAGAAGGTGCCTGCGGCGACGCCGACGAACAGCCCCGCGGCGGCCGCCGCGGCAATCCATCGCGTCGTGATGCGCGTCCGGGACGTACGGATTGGCTGCGCCATCGCGACGCTGCGCCGTCCCGGGAACGTGATGACACGCGCGGCGCGCCCCACCAGTTCGAGGCGCTTGGCGATGTCCTGCTGCTGTTGGCGCAGGCGCTCGGGCGGAAACAACGCGTCGACGTCGTTTTCCGCATCCACGCTGAGCGTCGTGAGAAACGCGCCGACGTCGGCGTAGCGGCGCGCGCACGTTTCGCAGTCGACGAGATGCTCGGCTGAAGGCGGATCGACGGGCTCGCCGCGGCGCTCGGCGTAATAGCAGTCGTAGAGCACGTCGTCCTGAAGGTGAGGCGCGCGCACGATCATGGCTGGCCTCCCAACAGGGTCCGCAGCTTCCGCGCCGCGCGGAACAAATGGACTCGCACCGTGGACTCGTTGAGCCCGATCATCGCGCCCACTTCGCGCGGCGTGCAGTCGCCGTAGTGGCACAGCATGAACACCGTGCGCTGCCGGCCTTCGAGGCGATCGATGGCCGCGGTCATGCGCGCCTGGCGTTCGCGCGCGAGCAGCCGCGCTTCCGGGTCCGCCTGCATGCTGACGTGCTGATGGCCTGGGGCGAGAACGCGTCGCTCGTGACCGGCCAAAGCCACGTCGTCGGCTGGGACGATCCAACGATCGCGTCGCACGCGAGCCTTTCGGCGATCGAGACAGCCGTTGATGAGAATTCGTGTGAACCAGACTTCGAAGGGCCACGCCTCGCGATACGAGCCGATGTGGCTGAACACCTTCACGAAAGCGTCCTGGACCGCTTCGTCGGCTTCTGCAGCATCGCGCAGATATTGAAACGCAATTCGCAGCGCGCGCCGCTGGTGGGCCGCGACGAGACCTCCGAACCGTTCGCGCGCCTCATCCATTTCGCCGCGCTCGACCAGTTCTCGGATTTCAACAGCAAGGCGCGAATCGTCAGATAACGGCACAGAGCCAGGACGTCGCGGCGCCGCATCGGGCAGGGGCCCGGCTGGGGCGCTGACGACGCTGGTTGTGACGGTCTGGCTGCGCACTTCAGTACTCATTACCGTCTACGACTCTCCGTTTCAAGTGTTTACAGTCTATCAAAACCGCCGCTGTTGTTGACGTAGACGGACCTCACATGTACGATTCTTTGATTCATTGCATATTGTTGGACCTTCATAGCTTAGAGGAGCCTTTTCGATGAGTACGGTAGAGCGCAGCCCCCAGCTTGACCGCGAGGGTATTCGCACCGAGCGAGTGAAGTGGAACCTGTCGGCGGCGGCGCTGTACGAAGAGGCTATTCGCAAGCAGGAAGGTGTCATCGCCGCTGAAGGTCCGCTCGTCTGCCGTACCGGCCACCACACGGGCCGTTCGCCGAACGACAAGTTCGTCGTGCGCGAGCCGTCCAGCGAGAAGTTGATCGGCTGGGGAAAAGTCAACAAGCCGATGGATCAAGTGCAGTGGGACGCGCTGCATGCCGACTTCATCGAGTCGCTGACCAACAAGGAACTGTACGTGCTCGACTGCTATGCCGGCGCGGACTCCACGTACCGGCTTCCGGTGCGCGTCATCACCGAGTACGCGTGGCACAGCCTCTTCTGCAAGAACCTGTTCATCGACGATCCCGCGGCGGCCATCGCGCAGGCGCCGGAATTCACCGTCATCGACTCGCCCAGCTTCAAAGCCGATCCGAAACGGCACGGCACGCGGTCGGAAGTGGTCATCGCGCTGAACTTCGCCAAGAAGCTGGTGCTCATCGGCGGCACGAGCTACGCCGGCGAGATGAAGAAGTCGATTTTCAGCGTGCTCAATTACATCCTGCCGTTGAAAGACGTGCTCTCGATGCACTGTTCCGCCAACATCGGGGCGGCGGGCGACGTCGCGCTGTTCTTCGGCTTGTCGGGCACCGGAAAAACCACGCTGTCGAGCGATCCCACGCGTCAGCTGGTTGGAGACGACGAGCACGGGTGGAGCGATCGCGGCGTGTTCAACTTCGAGGGCGGCTGCTACGCGAAGACGATTCGTCTGTCGGCGGAGGCCGAGCCGCAGATCTACTCGACGACGCGGCGATTCGGCACGGTGCTCGAGAACGTCGTGTTCGATCCGGCGACGCGGATGCTGAATCTCGACGACGATCGTCACACCGAAAACACGCGCGCGGCATATCCGATTTCGTTCGTCGACAACGCCGTGCCCTCGGGCGCCGGCGGACATCCCAAGAACATCGTGATGCTGACGGCGGACGCGTTTGGCGTGCTGCCGCCAATTGCCCGCTTGTCGCCCGAAGGGGCGATGTATCACTTCCTCTCGGGTTACACCGCGAAGGTCGCAGGCACGGAAAAGGGCGTCACTGAACCGAGCGCGACGTTCAGTACCTGCTTCGGCGCGCCGTTTCTGCCGCTGCCTCCGAGTTTCTACGCCAGAATGCTCGGCGACAAAATCGCGCAGCATCAGTCACGCGTGTGGCTGGTCAACACCGGATGGAGCGGCGGACCGTACGGCACCGGGCACCGGATGAAGATCGCGTATACCCGCGCGATGATTGCCGCCGCGTTGTCCGGTGCGCTCGATCACGTGTCGTACGAAAAGGATCTGCTGTTCAATCTCGATGTCCCGACGGCCTGCCCGGGCGTGCCGAGTGAAGTACTGAAGCCGCGCAACACGTGGGTGAACCCGGCGGAGTACGACGCGCAGGCGGCGAAGCTGGCGAAGATGTTCGTCGACAACTTCAAGAGCTTCGAGGCCGACGTCACGCCCGAGGTGCGGGCCGCCGGCCCAAAGGCGTGAGCAGCTACGAGGCCGTCATCGGCCTCGAAATCCACGCGCAGCTGCTGACGGCGTCGAAGATCTTCTGCGGCTGCAGCACCGCGTTCGGCGCCGCGCCAAATACGCATCTCTGTCCCGTCTGCCTCGGCTTGCCCGGGGCGCTTCCGGTCCTCAATCATGCGGCCGTCGACTGCGCCCTCCGCGCGGCGCTCGCGCTCGGCTGCGAGATTCACGACACGTCGATCTTCGCGCGGAAGAACTACTTCTATCCGGATCTGCCGAAGGGGTATCAGATTTCGCAGTACGAGCGGCCGCTCGCGACCGGAGGCCGGATCGCAGCGAACAGCGACTACTGGACGCCGTCCTACGACATCCGCATCACCCGCATCCACATGGAAGAGGACGCCGGCAAGCTGCTGCATGAGGGCTTTGCCGACTCCGCCCGCCGGAGCCACGTCGACCTGAATCGCGCCGGCACGCCGCTCATCGAAATCGTCACCGAACCGGATTTCCGCTCGGGCAAGGACGCCGCGGCATTCTTTGCGTACCTCCGCGAGCTTCTGGTGCTGCTCGCCGTCAACGACGGCAACATGGAGGAAGGAAGCCTGCGCTGCGACGCGAACGTCTCGGTGCGGCGTCGCGGCGCCGATGCGCTCGGCACGAAAGCCGAGATCAAGAACCTCAACTCGTTTCGGTTTCTGGAAGACGCCATCGCGTCGGAAACCGAGCGCCAAATCGAGGTCCTCGAATCAGGCGGCCGCGTCGTCCAGGAGACGCGGCTGTGGGATTCAGCCGCCGGCCAGACGGTCTCGATGCGCAGCAAGGAAGAGGCGCACGACTATCGGTACTTTCCCGAGCCCGACTTGCCGCCGCTCGTCGTCGATGCCGCTCGTGTCGACGCCATCAGAAACGCGATGCCCGAACTGCCAGCGGACCGCCGTCGCCGGTTGGCCGCTGAACACGGGCTGTCGTCGCGCGACATCTTGCAGCTGATGGGCCCCAAGGGCGAGTACTTCGACCTGATGGTCAACAGGTTCAAGGCGCCGGCGAAGCCGGCGGCCAACCTCGTGATGGGCCTTCTGAGCGGCAAGATGAACGAGCTCCGGACCGACGACGTGACGGCGATCAGCAGCCGCGTGTCTCCCGAGCAGTCGGCGCGGCTGCTGGCGCTTGTCGAGGAAGGCAAAATCAGCAACTCGATCGCGAAGGACGTCTGGGAAAAGGTCTTTCAGACCGGCAGGACGACGGACGAGATCATCGCGGCGGAGGGCCTCACGCAAATCGACGACGAGTCGCAGATTGTCGGGCTCGTGGCCGACGTGCTGTCGAAGAATGCCGACGCCGTCGCGAAGTACCGCGCCGGCAACATGTCGACGTTCGGTTTCCTTGTCGGGCAGGTGATGAAGGCCGCAGGCGGCAAAGCGAACCCCAAGCGTGTGAACGAACTGCTCAAACGCGCATTAGGGGCGTGATACACTGACCGCGCGCAGTGATTGAGGCTGCCCATCTTTCCAAACAATACAGCCGCGGCGTCTATGCGCTGCGCGATCTCACCGTCAGCATCGACAAAGGCGAGTTCATTTTCCTGACCGGCGCCAGCGGCGCTGGCAAGTCGACGTTCCTTCGCTTGTTGTTGCGCGAAGATCTGCCGACAGAAGGCGAGCTGACCGTCGCCGGCCGCGATCTGTCGACGATGTCGGCGTCGCAGATTCAGACTTACCGGCGTTCGCTCGGCTTCGTGTTCCAGGACTTCCGGCTGATTCCGCGCATGACCGTCTTTCAGAACGTCGCGTTCGTCATGCGCGTGCTCGGCGTCCCCGACATGATTCAGCAGCGCAAGACGTTTCAGGTGCTGAAGTGGGTCGGGTTGCAGCACCGGATGAATTCTTCTCCCCAGGAGCTGTCGGGCGGCGAGCAGCAGCGCGTCGCCATTGCCCGCGCGCTCGTCAACGAGCCGCAGCTCGTGCTCGCCGACGAACCGACCGGCAACCTCGACCCTGACCTCTCGCTCGAAATCATGAACCTGTTCCGCGAAATCAACTCGCGCGGCACGACGGTCGTCGTCGCGACGCACGATCGTGAGTTGATCCGGCGCGTCGGTCGGCGGTCGATCACGCTCGACCACGGCCACGTGGTGGAGATCGCCTGATGCGAGCGCTGAGCTATGCATTCGACGAAGCGATGCTGAGCCTCTGGCGCGGACGCCGATCCGGTGCGCTGTCGACGGCGACGATCGCCGTCGCGCTCTTCGTACTTGGCGTGTTCCTCATCGCGACGTTGAACCTCGAGCGCCTCGCACGCGAATGGAGCAATTCGGCAGAGCTCTCGGTATTTCTGGCGGACAACGTGACAGCGGAGCAGCGCGCGACCCTCGAACGCACGCTCGCCACCGGCAACATCGTCGAGAGCCATCAGTACTTGTCGAAGGCCGACGCGCTCGCGCGGTTCAAGAAGACGTTCGCCGATCTCAGCGGGACGATCGAGAGCCTCGGAGAGAACCCGCTGCCGGCGTCGTATGAGGTGCGGTTGAGGCCGGGCGCGGAGGGCGCCGTCGATCTGCTGCTCACCGAGCTTCGGCAGTCGCCGGGCGTCGCGGACGTCCGCTACGACCGCGAATGGCTTCAACGGCTGGCCGCGGCAATCCGGGTCTTGCGCGGCGCGGGCCTGGTGCTCGGCATTCTGCTGACGGTCGCGGCGGCGTTGACCGTTGCCAACGTCGTGCGCCTTGGGCTCTATGCCAGGCGCGACGAGCTCGACATCATGCAGCTGGTGGGCGCGCCGACTGTCTATATCCGCGGGCCATTCGTCATGGAGGGCACCCTGCAAGGCGGCCTCGGCGCGCTGGTCGCGCTCATCGGCCTGACGGTGGTGTTCTTCGGATTGAGGTCACGCTACCTCGTTCCGCTTGCGGCGGCGATCAACCTGTCCGGCGTGACATTTCTGTCGATCGAGCTTTCGTTATTGATCGTGGCCGGCGGCATGGCCGTCGGATGCCTGGGCGGGCTCATCGCCGCAAGCCGGCCGAGCTGAAGCGTATTTACACTGTCTTGACACGTGTTTTCGAAACGCCCTACACTGGGAAAGTTCGTCGCCAATCGATTCTTCGAGGGAGCCGCATGCCACGTTTTGCGACTGAGATGAGACCGATCAGCGCGCAATCCCCGATTATCGAGTTCTACCGAGAAGAGTTCCTGAAACACCATCGCTGTCTGCAGCAGCAGCGCCCCTACTACTCAGAAACAGCGATTACCGACGTCGAAGCCGCCCTCACCAAAATCATTTCCGAACTCGAACAGCTCTCCTCGCAAGAAGACGCTCCCCAATTAGTCGCATCGCTCCTCAAGAAATTCGACATCGTCACAGGCCTGTCGGCCTGGTCCGATCCAAAGCGCTCGCACTGACTCGTTCTCTCGACAACCTTCGACAGGATCTCCTGGCAATTGCACGGGCCGGCATCGCTGCCGTGGACGCCGGTCCACTCGTCGCACGCGCAATCGCGGCCCGAGGCGTCGGAAGCCGCCCGGTACGGGTCATCGCTGCAGGCAAGGCCGCAGTGCCGATGGCTGTTTCGGCGGCGCAGGCGCTCGGCGATCGCGTCAGACGAGGGTTGATTGTCGGTGTGCCGCCGGCGGGAGCCTCTGCCACAACCGTCCTGCCGTTCCGGTCGATTGCCGCCGGACACCCGACGCCGACGGCCGAAAGCGAACGCGGCGGTCGTGAGGCGCTGGCGCTCGCCGCGTCGCTGCAGCCGGACGAGACGCTGGTTGTGCTGCTCTCGGGCGGAGCCTCGGCGCTGATGGCGGTTCCGGCGGATGGCATCACGCTGCAACATAAGCAGGCGACGACGCAGCAGTTGCTTCGCGCGGGCGCGGACATCCACGCGCTCAACACCGTGCGAAAACATCTGTCCGCGATCAAAGGGGGATGGCTGGCGGCGCGCGCGCCGGGCGAGTGCGTGACGTTGGCCATCTCCGATGTCGTCGGCGACGACCTGAGCGTCATCGGATCTGGTCCCACCGTCCCCGACCGGTCGACGTTCGGCGACGCGCTGGACATCGTGCGGCGGTTCGGCGGTGACGACGCTTATCCCAAACCGGTCATTGAACGAATGCTCGACGGCGCCGCAGGACGCGCCGCCGAGACGCCCAAGCCTGGCGACAGCCGCCTCGACCGCGCGCAGACTCACGTGATCGGCGGCCGGCGCGACGCGATGGAGGGAACTGCGAGGGAGGCGGGGGCGCGCGGCTACCAGGTCGTGCGCATTGACGACGCCATCGTCGGCGAGGCGCGGGCGACGGGTCCGTCGCACCTGCGAGCCTGTCTGGCGAAGGCGGCGAGCATCGGGCGTCCCGCGTGCATCGTGTCGAGTGGCGAGACCACGGTGCGCGTCACCGGAAGCGGCAAGGGCGGGCGCAATCAGGAGTTCGCGCTGGCGTGCGCCGAGATCCTCGCGGCGGCTGGAATGACCGCGGCGGTTGCGAGTGTCGGCACGGACGGAATCGACGGTCCCACGGACGCCGCGGGTGCAGTCGTCGACAACACGACGCTGGAACGGGCACGCACGGCAAAGTTGACGCCCTCGGCGTTCCTGGATCGCAACGACGCGTACAGGTTCTTCGCGCAACTCAGCGATCTCATCGTCACTGGGCCGACGGGGACGAACGTCGGCGACCTTCAGGTCGTGCTCCTCGCGTAGTTTTCGTCTTGATCGCCTTCCGTACGACTCGAACGGCCTTCCGTACAGCCCGAACGGCCTTCCGTACGGCTCGAACGGCCTTCCGTACGGCGCGAACGGCCTTCCGTACGGCGCAAACGGCCTTCCGGACGGCGCGAACGGCCTTCCGGACGGCGCGAACGGCCTTCCGTACAGCTCAAACGGCCTTCCGGACGGGCCAAATCTCCTTCCGCGGCCGTACCAGCGCCGAGTGTTAGCCACGAAGACACGAAGAACACGAAGAACGCACGAAAGACGTTTTGCCAAAACCCGTCTTCGTGAGACTTCGTGCTTTCGTGACTTCGTGGCTAGAGCCTTGGGAACGGTCAGACATCATTGAACACTTCAGAATCGAAAATCGAAAGGTACGATAGACAACATGTTTTCTCGTGAACAGGTCCTGGCGCTTATGCGCGACCGGGTCCACCACCCCGCAGGCATGCGGGAGCTTCTTCAACTGCTGAAAGTTCCGCGCGATGAGCGCACGACATTCAAGCGTCATATCAAGTCCCTCGTCGCAGCGGGAGAACTCATTCACATCCGCGGGCATCGCTTCGGGCTGCCCGAGAAAATGGATCTGTACGTCGGACGGCTGCAAGCGCACCCGGCCGGTTACGGATTCGTCACGCCCGAGCGCCCCCTCGAATCCGGCGGCGACATCTACATCTCCCCACCGCTCTTGAACGAAGCGATGCACGGCGATCGGGTCGTCGTGCGTATCGAAAAGGTGAAGGACGGCGGCCGTTTCGAGGGCCGCGTCATTCGCATTCTCGAGCGCAGCAGCGCATGGATGATCGGCCGCTACGATCGCGACGACGCGGGCATGGGTTATGTGGTCCCGTTCGATCGGCGCGTGCTCATGGACATCTTCGTGCCGCCGGGGCACGAAGGCGGTGCGTCGCCGGGAGAGATGGTGTCGGTCGAGATCACGCGGTGGCCGACGTCCAATCGCGGCGCCTCGGGCCGCGTCGTGGACGTGCTCGGCGACATCGATGCGCCGGGCGTCGACACCGAGATCATCATCCGGAAATACAACATCCCGGACGCGCACTCGGACGAGGCAGTGACCGAGGCGGTGCGGCTCGGGAAGGCGGTGTCGGACAAAGACATCCGAGGCCGAACGGATTTTCGGGGCGCGCCCACCGTCACGATTGACGGCGAGCACGCACGCGATTTCGACGATGCCATCACGATCGAGAAACTGCCCAATGGCCACTATTGGCTCGGCGTCCACATCGCGGACGTCTCGCACTATGTCCATGAAGGTACGGCGCTCGATCGCGAAGCCTACGAACGCGGCACGTCGGTGTACTTCCCCGAGCGCGCGGTCCACATGTTTCCGTCAGAGCTCGCGACGGGGCTGTGCAGCTTGAACCCGCATGTCGATCGCCTGGTCCAATCGTGCCTGATGGAAGTAGACCGGCACGGCCAGGTCGTCCGGCACGAGCTGCACGACGGCGTGATCAACAGCGACGAGCGAATGACCTATACGGCCGTCAACGGCATTCTCACCGATCGCGATCCTGCGCTGATGAAGCAGTACGAGCCCCTCGTGCCGATGTTCGAGCGGATGAAAGAGCTGTTCGTCATCCTCAACGACGCGCGCCGGCGGCGCGGTTCGATCGATTTCGACCTGAACGAAGCCGAAGTCATCATCGACGAAGGCGGCGAGGTGGAAGCGATCATCGCGTTGCAGCGCAACGTCGCGCACCGGCTCATCGAAGAATTCATGCTGCTCGCCAACGAAACCGTGGCTTCGCATCTCGAGGCGAACGAGGCGCCGGCGCTTTACCGCATTCACGAAGAGCCCGACGTCATGAAGGTGAGCAAGTTCGAAGACTTCGTGTCGGGCTTCGGCTACAGCCTCGGCGCGCCGCTCACGTCGCTGCGACCGAGCCATTTCCAGAAGCTGCTGCAGCGCATCGAAGGCAAGCCGGAGGAGAAGCCTATTGCGTTTCTGATGCTGCGCACGATGCAGAAGGCGCGGTACGCGCCAGAGAATCTGGGGCACTTCGGCCTGGCGGCGTCGAGCTATACGCACTTCACGTCGCCGATTCGCCGTTATCCCGATCTCGTCGTGCACCGCGCGCTCCGCGCGGCGCGGCACGCGACGCTCTCTGCTGAAGAACGCGAAGAGCAGCGCGAAGAGCTTCCGGAGGTCGCGCGGCACTGTTCCGAAATGGAGCGGCGCGCCGACGATGCGGAGCGCGAGCTGCTGCAGTGGAAGAAAGTGAAGTTCATGGCCGACAAGGTCGGCGACGTCTTCCAGGGCTACGTCACGGGAGTCGCCGCGTTCGGGCTTTTCATCGAACTGGTCGAGCACTTCGTCGAAGGCATGGTGCACGTCTCGACGATGGCGGACGACTACTACCGGTTCGTCGACGGCGCGCACCTGCTGCGCGGGGAGAACACGCAGAAGGTCTACCGACTCGGCGACAAAGTCGAGGTGCAAGTGGTGCGCGTCAACATGGAGCTGCGTCAGGTGGATCTCGGACTGGTCGAGATCCTCGAACGTGTTCGGGAGGGAGCGCATGGGCCGCGCCGGAGCCGCGCGACCCCAAAACACGAATCGCGCCGGAAGCAGCGGCCTGGCCGGCGCGAGCGGGTAAAACTGCGAGGAAAGAAGCGACGCTGAGGGCTACGACTTCGTCTCGTCGGACGAGCCTTCTCTCATGCCTTCCTTGAAATTCTTGATCGCGCTGCCTACGCCCTTGCCGAGCTGCGGCAGGCGGTTGGCGCCGAAGATCAACACGACGATCACCAGAATCACGAGGAGTTCTGGCAAACCAAGACTGCCCATGGCGTTACTCCTTCAACTTCAAAGCGAGCGTTGATTGTACCACTTTGCACGAACGAGCCGCCAAGCCAATCCGACCTCGGCCGTCCTTGCGAGCGCCCACTTCAAGGTTTTATAAGGCTGTGTGCCTGCCACCAGTCCGGCCATCACGCCACGCACTCCAGGGCTCGCGGCGAGCGCATCCACGAGCAGTCCGGTGAACCGCGGTTTGAAGAAGCCTGCTTTGTATCGCGCTGCGAGCGCGAGTTCCGTGACGATGTCGTCGCGGATGCGCTCGTGATAGCGACCATGCGCATTCACGTCTGACGAGACCAGGGTTTCCGCGGCCCACTGGCCGGACAGCAGCGCGAAGTAGATGCCTTCGCGCGTGATCGGATCGACCAGGCCAGCTGCGTCGCCGACCAGGCACCACCCCGGCCCCGACGTCGTCAGCGTGTCGAAACTTCGTGCCGACAGCGACGGGATCGGCCACGAATAGGGCGACGACGATCCATTCCCGAGATGCATCGCGCGAATCCACTCGCGCGTCCTCTCCCGAAGCGCGCCGGAAGTGGCGCCCTCGTCGGCTTGCGTGCAGATGCCGACGGCCAGATGCGTCGGGCGAGGGAAGGACCAGATGTAGCCCGGAGGATCCGCGAGCAGTTCGAGCACGATCTCGTTGCTTGTCGCGCCGTGGACGAAGTATCCCGTCGCGATAGACAAGTCGGCGCGCGTGAACGGCTGCGCGAGCCGCCGCCGCACGAGGCTGTTCGCGCCGTCGGCGCCAATCAGCCGCGGCGCGCAAAGAGGTCCGGCGGTTGTATGAACAACGAACGCCGCGCCGTCGCGCGTGACGTCGGCCGCGCGCGCTCGCACGGCGCGCACACCTGCGGCCGTCGCCGCGGCGAACAGCGCGCTGTCGAAGTCGGTCCGGCTCGCGACGTCGAGATCGCCCTGCTCGAGCGGCACCGACACGGAGGCGTGCCGGTGTGTGTCGACGAAACGCGCCGCGTGGATGTGACAGCGAGGGAGCGCCGCGCGTTCGATGGCGCCGCTCACCAGCGCCAGTGCGCGTCCCGTGACGCCGCCGCCGCACGGCTTCTCGCGCGGATGCGAGCCGTCGACGAGCGCGACGCGAGCGCCGCGCGTGGCGAGCGTCCGCGCGGCCCAGCAGCCGGCGGGCCCCGCGCCGATGACGATCGCGTCGGCGTCGTGCGTCACATCGCGTGATACATTACACGCCATGGTCGAGGCCGAGACAGAGCGATTCACGGTCGGTGTGTTTCAGGACATCGCGTGGGCGCACAAAGGCGTGGACGCGCTGAAGCAAGCCGGTTTTCCAACCGAGTCGCTCACGATTGTGATCAAAGAGGGTCCGGAAGCCGCGGCCTTCATCGAGCGATCGCTCGGAGCGCCAGCCGATCGCATCGAACTGGCCGGCATTGGCACGGCTGTCGCGCGCGGTCCGCTCGTGTCGACGCTCGGCGGTCCACAGGAGCTGCTCAAACTCGGGCTCGCGGGCACGATGCGGCGCGTCGGGTTCCAGTCTCACGACGGGCGCATTTTCGATACCCTTACAAAAAAGGGCGGTGTGCTCGTCGCGATCAAAACCGAGCCTCGGGCAGCGGACGCGCTGGCCATCCTTCATTCTTATGGCGGCGGCAACGCCGCGATTGGGGCCTGGACCGGACGCGTGTAAGTCTCCAAAAGCGGTCGCCAGGCACCGGCAAACCTCCACCCGTCTCCGAGAGTCTTAACAAATACGCTGGAAAACCGAGGCATTTCTTTTGCAGCCTCAAAAGTGTTGTCCGGCGGAGGATCGTGCGCGAAAATACTTCCAGCTACGTATATCCCATAGGTATGAACGACGCACCGCATAGCCAGGGGCGCCAGAACACCTCCGCAGGACACCTGTCGGTCGCGATCGACGACGCGCGCGTCGAAGACTTCCGCTTCTCGTTCGACCGCGAGCCGAAGCGGATGAGTGCGTCGGTTATCGCGTCGGCCGTCATTCAGGTCGCCTTGGTCGTGCTGGTGATCGTGCTGAGCCGTTTGCATCCGAATGCGGCTCCGGTGGCGCTACTGCCTGAAGAACCCAACAAGAACATTATCTGGCTGGCCCAGGAAGGGCCGGGCGGGGGCGGTGGCGGCGGCGGCAACAAGATGAAGGAACCGCCGAAGCAGGCGGAGTTGCCAGGCAAAGACAAGATCACGGTGCCTGTCACGCAGAAGCCGAAACTCGAACAGCCGCAGATCACCAAGGAACAGAATCCGGTCGAGCAGCTGAATATTCCTGCGAAAGAGCTCGCGGCGGCCGACATCTCGGCGGTTGGCGCGATTGAAGCGCCCCCTGGACCGCCGACGCTCTCGCAGGGCAGCGGCTCAGGCGGTGGGTCGGGAACGGGCACGGGAGGGGGAATCGGTCCGGGCCAGGGATCCGGCCTCGGGCCAGGCTCTGGTGGTGGAACCGGCGGCGGCGTCTTTCAGCCCGGCAACGGCATCAGCAACCCGACGCTGATCAGGCAGGTCACGCCGGCGTATACATCCGACGCGATGCGCGCGAAGGTTCAGGGCGTTGCGGTCGTCGGCTGCGTGATCGAAGTCGATGGCCGGCCGAGCCAGTGCCACATCGTCCGATCGCTCGATTCCACGTTCGGACTCGACCTCGAGGCGATGAAAGCCGCGCAGCAGTGGCGATTCCGCCCCGGCACACGGCTGGGCGAGCCCGTTCGCGTCGCCATCACGATCGAGATGTCGTTCACGCTCCGCTAGAGCCTAGAAACAAAAAAGGCCCGCCGGTCTCCCAGCGGGCCTTCAGTACTACCAACTTCTCAGTTCTAACTTCTAACTTCTCACTTTTAACTTCTTTAGTACATGCCACCCATGCCGCCGCCGTGTCCGCCCGGCATCGGCGCTTCTTTCTTCTCCTCCGGGATTTCGGAAACGAGCGCTTCCGTCGTCAGCAAGAGCGAGGCGATTGACGACGAGTTCTGCAGCGCCGACCGTACGACCTTGGCCGGATCGATGACGCCCGCCTTCACGAGATCCTCGTAGGTGTCCGTCAGCGCGTTGAAGCCCTCGGTGTCCTTCATCTCACGAACCTTCTGCACGACGATCGATCCCTCGAGGCCCGCGTTGGTGGCAATCCACCGCAGCGGCTCTTCAATCGCGCGCTTGACGATGTTCACGCCGATCTGCTGATCGCCGGCGAGCTTCAGGCTGTCCAGCACCTTGCCCGCGCGAATCAGCGCGACGCCGCCGCCGGGGACGATGCCCTCTTCGACCGCCGCTTTCGTGGCGTGCATCGCGTCTTCCACACGGGCTTTCTTCTCTTTCATCTCGGTCTCAGTCGCCGCGCCGACCTTGATGACCGCGACGCCGCCGACGAGCTTCGCGAGCCGCTCCTGCAGCTTCTCGCGGTCGTAGTCCGACGTGGTGTCTTCGACCTGGGCGCGGATCTGCTTCACGCGGCCCTCGATGGCCCCCGACGCGCCGCCGCCCTCGACGATCGTCGTGTTGTCTTTGTCGATGACGATCTTCTTGGCCTTCCCGAGATCGTCGAGCTTGATGTTCTCGAGCTTGATGCCGAGGTCTTCGGTGATGGCACGGCCACCGGTGAGGATGGCGATGTCCTCGAGCATGGCCTTGCGGCGATCGCCGAAGCCCGGCGCCTTGACGGCCGCCGCCTGAAGCGTGCCGCGCAGCTTGTTGACGACGAGCGTCGCGAGCGCTTCGCCTTCGATGTCTTCCGCGATGATGACGAGGGGGCGGCCCAGACGGGCGACCTGCTCGAGCACCGGCAGCAGATCCTTCATCGAGCTGATCTTCTTCTCGTGGATCAGGATGACCGGGTTCTCGAACACGGTCTCCATACGCTCCGCGTCGGTGACGAAGTACGCCGAGAGGTAGCCACGGTCGAATTGCATGCCTTCGACCACTTCGAGCGACGTCTCCAGCGTGCGCGACTCTTCGACGGTGATGACGCCGTCCTTGCCGACCTTGTCCATCGCGCCGGCGATGATCTTGCCGATCGTCTCGTCGTTGTTCGCCGAGATCGTGCCGACCTGCGCGACCATGTTGCCGCTGACCGACTTCGACATCTTCTTGATTTCGGCCGTGATGGCTTCGACGGCCTTCTCGATGCCGCGCTTGATGTCCATCGGGTTCGCGCCGGCGACGACGTTTTTCGCGCCTTCGCGGTAAATCGCCTGCGCGAGCACCGTGGCCGTCGTGGTGCCGTCACCCGCGGTGTCCGACGTCTTGCTGGCGACTTCGCGGACCATCTGCGCGCCCATGTTTTCGAGCGGGTCCTTGAGGTCGATTTCCTTCGCGACGGTGACGCCGTCCTTCGTGATCGTGGGGGAGCCGAATTTCTTGTCGAGAACGACGTTGCGTCCTTTGGGACCGAGTGTGACCTTCACCGCGTCGGCCAGCTGGTTCACGCCGCGCAGGACGGCCTGCCGCGACTGCTCGCCGTAAACAATCTGTTTTGCCATCGATGTGCTCCTAAATGTGGGCGCTTACTTCTTGGCCTTCTTGGCCGAATCTCCGTTGTCGATCACGGCGAGCACTTCGTCTTCGCGCATGATCAGATACTCCTCGCCGTCGAGCTTGATCTCCTGGCCGGAGTATTTGCCGAACAAAATCAGGTCGCCGGCTTTGACGTCGAGCGCGACGCGCTTGCCGTCGTCTTTCACCTTGCCGGCGCCGGCGGCAATGACTTTGCCCTGCTGGGGTTTCTCCTTGGCGGTATCGGGGATGATGATGCCGCCGATCTTCTGTTCTGTTTCCTCGATGCGCTGAATGATGATGCGGTCGTGCAACGGTCTGACGTTCATGCTCGTGACTCCGTCTGGCGTAAAAGTGTTGGTGTCCTACAGGCGACTAGCAGTCGTGCAGCCCGACTGCCAAGTATATTGCAGCTGTTGGCAGTGTCAACGGGGGAGTGCCAATGCCTGGGAAATGAGGGGCTAGGAGGCGTGCCTCTTGAGCTTGTACTCGCCCATCTTGCGGGTGAGCGTGTTGCGGTGAATGCCGAGCGTATCGGCGGCTTTCGTGAGGCTGCCCTCGCAGCAGCCGAGGACCCGTGAGATGAACCGCTTTTCGAACTCGTGGACCGCGTCTTCGTAGCGCACGCCCTTGTCGACCATTTCCTCGACGAGTTTGTCCAAGCGGTCGCTGATCATTACTCCAGCTCCTTGCCTGTCAGGCGTCGGAACGCCTCGAGATACTTGTCGCGCGTCTTTTCGATGACGTCGGCGGGCAGCACCGGAACCGGCGGCTGCTTGTTCCACTTGATCGACTCGAGATAGTCGCGCACGAACTGTTTGTCGAAACTCGGCTGGGCCCCACCGGCTTTGTAGCCGTCCTTGGGCCAGAACCGTGACGAATCGGGCGTGAGCACTTCGTCGATGAGGATGAGACGGTCCTCCGGTTTGCCCGGTCCAGGCGTGATGCCGAATTCGAATTTGGTGTCCGCGATGATGATGCCGAGCTTTTCGGCGTATGCGACGCCCTCGCTGTAAATTTTCAGCGTCAGCGACTTCACGCGATCGAACACGCCTTGTCCCACGAGCGACGCCGCTTCAGCCTCGCTGATGTTGATGTCGTGTCCGCTCTGCGCCTTGGTCGCGGGAGTGAAGATGGGCGCGGGCAGCCGGTCCGATTCGCGCAGACCTTTCGGCAACTGGTGGCCGCAGACCGATCCGCTCGATTGGTAGTCCTTCCATCCCGATCCCGACAGATAGCCACGCGCGACGCATTCGATCGGCAGCGGCTCGGTGGTCGTCACAAACATGGACCGACCACGCAACATGCCTGCCGCAGCCTTCGCGTCCGGCGGGTACTCGTCCGGGTTGGTCGAGACGATGTGATTCGGCACGACGTCGCGCAGGCGATCGAACCAGAAGCGCGAGATCTGCGTCAGCACTTTTCCCTTGTCCGGAATTCCTGAGCCAAGGATGTAGTCGAACGCGGAGATGCGATCGGTCGCGACGATCAGCAGGCGGTCGCCGAAGTCGTAAATGTCTCTGACCTTTCCCGTGCGGTCGGGTTTGCGCGTACCGAGCGTAGTTGTGAGAACTGGAGTTGAGAGTGGCACGGAGGTCCTCGGGAGGCTGAGCATCTTACTCGCCAGCATCCGGATCAACAACAACAAGATGTTGCGGCATTCCGGATGGGCCGCCGATTGAGCGGGTATAGTAGAAGGGATTTTTGCTCATGCGTTCGCGCATTCGGGCGGTCATCGTCGTGGCTGTCGCGGCCGCGCTCGTCGTCGTGTTTCTCCGCAACGTCGACTTGCGTGGCGTCGTCACCGCAATCCTTCAGGCGCGCGTGCGATGGCTTGTCGTGTCGCTCGTCGCCGCGGTGCTGAGCATTGTCATTCGCGCGCTGCGATGGCAATACCTGCTCGAGCCGCTCGGGCACGCCAGTTTCGCCAACGCGTTTCGCGCGACGGCCGTTGGATTTGCGGCGAGCAGCATTCTGCCCGCGCGCGCAGGCGAGGTCATTCGCCCATATTTTCTCGCGCGGCATGAGAACATGACCGCGACCGGCGCGTTCGCGACAATCATTCTCGAGCGTGTGCTCGACGTCCTCACCGTGCTCGTGCTGCTCGCGTCATCCGTGTTCGTGTTCAACCGCAGCGTCGCCGCGGCCAGCCCGAACGCGGCCGTCGCATTCGCGGCGATGAAGTGGGGTGGCGCTACCGCGCTCGCCGGATCGATCGCCGCGCTCGTCGTCATGTTCGTGCTCGCGGGCGACCCCGGCCGGATCGGACGATGGATGGCGCGGCTCGAAGCCACCGTGCCGTCGAAACTCGCCGGTCTCATCGGCGGCGTCGCCGAAAAGTTTTCGCGTGGGCTCGGCGCGGTCCGTCGACCGGGCCGTCTCTTGGTTGCGTTGTTATGGTCGTTTCCCTTGTGGCTCACGATCGCCTCAGGACTGTGGGCGGTCTCCGTGGCATTTCGCATTGACGTCCCGTTCACCGGATCGTTTCTGCTCGTCGCCATGCTCGTCATCGGCGTCGCGGTCCCGACGCCGGGAGCGATCGGCGGCTTTCACGAAGCGTTCCGCCTCGGCGCGACGATGTTTTTCGGGGCGCCGGACGACACGGCGGTGGGCGCGGCCATCGTCGCCCATCTGTTTTCGATTGGACCCGTGCTGCTGCTCGGTCTGTTCTTCGCCGCCCAAGTGGGATTGAATCTGTCGGGCATGCGCCGGCTCGCCGAGCAGGCAGACGCGCGATGAAGTGTCCTTACTGCAGCCACCTCGGCGACAAGGTCGTCGACTCGCGCGAGTCGAAGGAAGGCGAGGCCATTCGCCGCCGCCGCGAGTGTCTGGATTGCGGGAAGCGGTTCACCAGCTACGAACGGATCGACGAGATCCCATACATGGTCGTCAAGAAGGACGGATCGCGTGAACGCTTCGAGCGCCAGAAGCTGGTGGCCGGTCTGTTGAAGGCGTGCGAGAAGCGCCCGGTCAGCCTCACCGCGCTCGACGCGGTCGCCGATCGCGTCGAAGCCTCGTTGCAGGAGCGCCCCGAAAAGGAGATCGCGACGACCGAAATCGGCGGCTTCGTGATGGAAGAGTTGAAGAAGCTCGACAAGGTCGCATACGTCCGCTTCGCGTCGGTGTATCGTCACTTCCGCGATGTCGGCGAGTTCATGAACGAGCTCAAGGACCTGCTGAACCCGAAGGAATAGCGCTGTGCCAGCCACCGTCACGTCGATCACGCCGAGACGTGCCAACGGTTCCGACGCGAACACCGGTTCGCAGCAGCGCCGCAGGCCATTCCGCGACAGCCCTGGTCTCATTCTGGTCGGCATCGGCGTCCTCGCCGCGTTCCTCGTGGCGATGCTCGTCGCCGCCAACAAGCTTCGCTTCGCGCCCCAACTCTTCACCGAGTTCTTCCTCTACGCCCTCATCGCCGTCGACCTCACCATGCTCGCGGCGCTGGCGTTCGTGCTCGCGCGCAACCTCGTCAAGCTCGTCGTCGAACGGCGCCGTGCGCTGCCGTTTGCGCGATTCCGCTCGAAGCTCGTCGCGGTGCTGATGGCGATGACCGTCGTGCCGGCGGTGCTGGTGCTGATCGTCGGCAGCGAGCTCATCAGCCAGAACCTCGAGCGGTGGTTCAACGCGCCGATGGACGACATCCTGTCGTCCGCCAACCAAATCGCCGGCGACTACTATCGCGAGCGGCAGATGCAGGTTGCCGGCGACGCGAACAGAATCGCCAAGTCGCTCGCGGGCGCCGATCTCCAGAACACCGACGCCGCGCCGCTGCGCGACGTCCTCGCCGGAGAGCTGGCATCGCAGCAGGTGCGCCGGCTCGCCGTTTATCCGGTGCAGCAAAACGGCACGCTGTCGGCGGTTCCAGCGGTCGACGTCGCGGCGTCGACCATGCCGGTGAAGTTCGATCGGGTGGCGGTCGATCGTCTGGCGGCGCAGGCGCTCGCGGGCTCGGCCGACACGCGCGGCGTCGAATCGCTCGGCGCCTCCGGCGATCTGCTGCACGCAGCGGCCGTCATTCGTTCGGCGCAGGGCCGCACCGAAGGCGTCGTCGTCGCGACCGACTATCTGACCGGTGACGTCGCGGCACGGTCGCGCCGCATGACGAAGGCGTTCGAAAGCTACAGCCAGATGCGCGTGCTCAAGCCGCCGCTGACCGGTGTCTACCTCTCGTTCTTCCTCATGGTGACGCTGTTCATTCTGCTGGGCAGTCTCTGGATGGGATCGTACCTGGCCAAGCGGATCACGCGGCCGGTGTCGGCGCTCGCCGCGGCCGCGCGTGAGATCGGCGCGGGCCGTCTGGATCAGCACGTCGAGGCGCAGAGCAGCGATGAGTTCGGATCGCTCGTCGAGGCGTTCAACGCGATGGCGGGAGAGCTCGCGACGAGCCGGCGTCGCGTCGAGCGTTCCACGCTCGAACTCCAACGCAAGCACGTCGAAGTCGAAAACCGGCGCCGCTACATCGAAACGATTCTCGAGCGCATCACCACCGGCATCGTCTCGGTCGATGCCGACGGCCTGATCACGACGATCAACAGCGCCGCGTCGCGGCTGCTCACACTCGATCGCGCCATCGTCGGTCAGCCGTCGAAGACCGTGTTCGATCGCGCCGACCTGCAGCCGCTCGGAGCGCTGCTCGCGGCGAGAGGCGGGCCGAAGGCCGAGTCGGCGGTCAGAGAAATCCCGATTCTCCGCGACGGGCAAGAGCTGCAGCTGGCCGTCGTGACGACCACGCTCGTCGGCGACAACGGCGAGCCGGCCGGGCTGCTGCTGGTCCTGGACGACGTCACGCCGCTGATTCGCGCGCAGAAGGTTGCGGCGTGGCGCGAGGTGGCGCGCCGTCTCGCGCATGAGATCAAGAACCCGCTGACGCCGATCCAGTTGTCCGCCGAACGGATGCGTCGGTACTTCGCGGGACGCCAGGCCGCCGATCGCGCCCTCGTGGACGAGTGCGCGGCGACCATTGTCGGGGAAGTCGAGTCGCTCAAAGGGCTTGTCGACGAGTTCTCGCAGTTTGCGCGCATGCCGTCGCCGCGTACTGTGCCAACCGACGTCGCTGGCCTCATCGCCGACACACTGGCGCTCTACGGCGGCATTTTCACGAACGTCACGCTGACCACTCGGTTTGCGGCGGACGTGCCGCTCGTGCGCCTCGACGCCGAGCAGATGCGGCGCGTCGTCATCAATTTGATCGATAACGCGATTGAGGCGATGGATCGCACAGGTGAAATCGTCGTGGAAATGGCCGTCGACGACGTGAACAAGGTCGTGCGGATCGTGGTCGCGGACAACGGTCCGGGAATACCCGCATCCGAGCGCGAAAAGCTGTTTCTCCCGTACTATTCGACGAAGCGCCGGGGCAGCGGCCTCGGGCTCGCCATCGTGCGGCGTATCATCGCCGAGCACGGGGGCAGCATCGAGGTCGGCGACAACACGCCGCATGGCACACGGTTTACGATCGAGCTACCGAGTTGAAGCCCACGATTCTGATTGTCGACGACGAGCCGGGCGTCAGGAGCGCCCTCGGCGGCGTGCTGCGCGACGAAGGCTACGCAGTGGACGCTGTCGCGAGCGGTGAGGAATGCCTCGAGCGCATGACCCGCGGCGGCATCGACCTGATCATGCTGGACGTCTGGTTGCCTGGCATGGACGGCCTCGCGACGTTCGCCCGGCTGCGCGAGCGGCAGGTCGACGCGCAGGTGGTGATCATCTCGGGCCACGGCAACATCGAAAACGCCGTCCGCGCCATCAAGATGGGCGCGTTCGATTTCGTCGAGAAGCCCTTGTCGCTCGACAAGACCGTGTTGGTCGTCGCCAACGCGCTCAAGCAGCGGCGCCTGGAAGCGGAAAACAAGGCGCTGCGCGCCCGCGTCGATCGGCAGTACACGATGGTGGGCGAGAGCGCGGCGATCCGTCAGCTGCGCGAGCAAGTGGCCATGGCCGCGCCGACCAACGGCCGCGTGCTCATCTACGGCGAGAACGGCACGGGGAAGGAGCTCGTTGCTCGCGGCATCCACACGCAGAGCCGGCGGCGCTCCGCGCAATTCGTCGAGGTGAATTGCGCGGCGATTCCGGAAGAGTTGATCGAAAGCGAGTTGTTCGGGCACGTGAAGGGCGCGTTTACGGGGGCCGTCGCGGATCGCCGCGGCAAGTTCGAAGTCGCCGACGGCGGGACGATCTTTCTCGACGAAATCGGCGACATGAGCCTCAAGACGCAGGCGAAGGTGCTGCGCGTCCTGCAGGAGCAGACGATGGAGCCGGTTGGCGGCACCAACCGCATTCGCGTCGATGCCCGTGTCGTGGCGGCGACCAATAAGGATCTGCAGGCGGAAATCAAGAGCGGACAGTTTCGAGAGGATTTGTATTTCCGGCTGAACGTCGTTCCGATTTTCGTGCCGCCGCTGCGAGAGCGGCAGGAGGACATTCCGCTGCTCGCGGATCATTTCATGGCGGAGTTTGCGCAGGAGTACGGCCGGAGAATCAAGCGGCTCGATGCCGGCGCCATCAGGACGCTGCAGCGCTACGGGTGGCCTGGCAACGTGCGCGAACTGCGGAACGTCATCGAGCGGCTGATGATCATGGTCCCCGGCGACGCGATTACGACGTCGGATCTCAGCTTCCTCGACGTGCCGCTTGCGCCTCCGGCCGTGACGTCGGCGGCCGGGTCGTCTGATCGGATGACGCTGCACGAGGCGCGGGATCAGTTCGAGCGCGACCTGATTCTGAAGACGCTCGCGCAGCAGCAAGGCAACATGTCGCGCACCGCCGAAGTGCTCGGCGTGGAACGCAGCAACCTCTATCGCAAGATGAAGACGTTCGGGATTGCGCCGGCTAGCCGAGCTGGCGTTCCAGAACCTGAGTCGACGTAAACCCCTCGAGCTGCAGATACTGCTCGTCCCCGGGCCGGAGTGCGGCCTGCGGCACCAGCCCAATCACTTCGCTTCCGCGCACGCCGACGCCATGCCGTTCCGCTTCGCGCTTCACCGCGTCGAAGGCGACGTACATCGGCGTCGCTTCGTAGTTGGTGAGGTTCATCGATACCTGCACGACGTCGGGCGCGAGCCGGACGCCCATCGCCTTCACGAACGGCAGGCCGCCGCCGCTTTGACGAATGGTGCGCGCGATGGCTTTGGCGACATCCAGCCGGTCGGAGGCGAGGTTGACGTTGTACGCGATCAGGATCCGGCGCGCGCCGACGACGGTGGCGCCGACAGACGGATGCGGGTGGTGCGGGCCGAAGTCCGGGATCCACTCCGGCAGAGACATCTTGTCCTTCAGGCCTTCAAAGGCTCCTCGCCGGATGTCCTCGAGCCGTTTCCTGGTGGGATCGTTCGACGCCTCTTCGTACAGGTATACAGGAATGCCGAACCGCTCCGCGATGGCCGCGCCCGCCGACTTCGCCGCCGCCACGCACTGGGCCATCGACGCGCCAGCGAGCGGCACGAACGGGACCACGTCGACCGCCCCGAGCCGTGGATGCTCGCCGCGGTGTTCGCGGAGATCGACGTCGGCGATGGCGCGCTCGAAGAGCGCGAGCGCGGCCTGCTGAACGTCGCCGTCGGCGCCGACAAATGTAAATACCGATCGGTTGTGCGCCGGATCGGACGACGTGTTGAGCAGACGAACTCGCGGCGTCGAACGAATCGCGTCCGCCATGCGCGCGACGACGTCGAGGCGCCGGCCTTCGCTGACGTTCGGCACGCACTCGATCAGACCTGAGCCATTCACGAGAGCGATTGTACTTAAGTTGTCGCTTTGCTATACTCGCGCGCGGTCATGAAACGCGATGACTGAGCCGCTTCGTACCGATTCGATCGATTCGCTGTCCCATGCGTCGGCCGCCGAGCGCGACGCGAGAATCGAACAACTCCTGCTCGCCGGGCTCGATCAGTATTTCGCCGGCCACTACGACCAGGCGATCAACGTATGGACGCGTGTGTTGTTCTTCGATCGCGGCCACGCTCGCGCGCGTGCGTACATCGAACGCGCGCGGCGCGCGCAAGCGGAGCGGCAGCGCGAATCCGAGGAGCTGTTGCACACCGGCACGCTGGCGTATCGCAGCGGCGACGTCAAAGAGGCGCGGCGGCTGCTGCAGGCCGCGCTCGATTCCGGTGCGCCGCTCGAACTGGCGTTTCCGATGCTCGAACGTCTCAATCAGCTCGAACCGATGCCGGCGATGCTCGCTCCTGTGCGGTCGACGAGGGCCGCCACGGTCGCCCCGGCGCTGGACGATTCAGATTCGTCTCGGCGGCGAGCCGTGTCTCCGGCGCTGATGATCGCATCGGCGCTCGCCGTCGCCGGCGCGTGTCTCGCTGCGATCGTGCTGATCCGATCCGGCTGGGGATCTGCCGCCGCCACGTCGCAAACCCCCGCCACGCCGTTCGCGCCGGTCGTGCGTGAAGCGGTGCTCGCGGTGCCGACGCGCGGAGAAATGGCGCTCGCCCGGGCGCGGCGGCTCGCCGCCGGCGGATCGCTGCACGACGCGCTGTCGGCGCTCGAGTTGGTGAGGGCCACCGACCCGCAACGCGAGGATGCCGAACAGCTGCGATCGGAAATCCAGCACCAGCTGCTGCGCCTCGAGCATCCATGAAGTGTTCGAAGTGCGGGTACCTCGGGTTCGAGACGGGGGACCGCTGCCGCAATTGCGGGTATCAGTTTTCCTTCGCGGACTCGGGCGAACTGCCGCTGTTTATCTCGCCGCTGGACGACGACACGCCGCTGATTACGAAGCCCTCGCCGCCACGTGCGCCGCTGGCCGTGCGACGCTCGACGCCGGATCTTCCGCGCATGCGTCCGGTGTCCACGTCTACAGCCAGGGCTGTGGCGGGCGACCTCGCGCTGGATCTTCAGCCGCGACCAACCCCGGAAGTGGCGGCCGCACGGCCAACGCCTGCCACGCGTCCATCGAACACGCCCGAGCACCGTCAGGACGCTGGCGTCGCTCGTCGCGTCGCTGCCGGAACGATCGATCTCCTCCTCCTCCTCGCCGTCGACCTCGTCGTGGTGTATTTCACGATGCAGATTTGCGGCGTCGCGCTCGGAGAGCTCGCACTGCTGCCCAAGGGGCCGCTCGTGGTGTTCCTGCTCGTGCAGAACGTCGGGTATCTCGTGGCATTCACGGTCGGTGGACAGACCTTGGGCAAGATGGCGGCCGGCATCAAGGTGGTCGCAGGCGACTGTGATGCAGCGGTCGATGTGCCGCGTGCGCTCAAGCGAACCGTGATGTCGCTGCTGCTGGCCGTCCCGGGCGGACTCGGGCTGCTGCCCACGCTGTTCGACCGAGAGCATCGAGGGCTGCACGATCGGTTCGCAGGGACGCGCGTCGTTCGCGCGACTGCGTGACGCTTCGAACGCGGGCCGCTCTCATCATCGCCACGGCGCTCGGCGCCGGTTACGCGCCTCAAGCTCCCGGCACCTTCGGGTCCGCCGTGGGGCTGGTCCTCTGGTTCGTCCTTCCAAGCGTCCTTTGGGTGCAGGCGGTCGCCATTGCGCTGGTGTGTGTCGCCGGGGTGTGGAGCGGAACCGTCGCGGAGCAGCACTTCAACAGGCGCGATCCCGGCCAGGTGGTGGTGGACGAAGTGGCCGGGATGATGGTGACGCTGCTGTTGAATCCCGTTTCGGGAATCGGCTGGCTCGTCGCGGCGTTCCTGCTGTTTCGTGCGGTCGACATCTTCAAACCGTTCCCGGTGAACGTGCTGGAGCGCCTGCCCGGCGGCGCCGGCATCATGGCCGACGACGTGATGGCGGGCGTCTACGCGAATCTGGCGTTGCGAGTGGCCGTCTGGGCGGTTTCGCATCTCCCTATCAAACTCGCCTGAAGACGTTAAACGCAGAGCAGGGCCGAGAAGATGGGAATGTGAACGTCAGAGCTCAGTGCTGTTCACATTCCCATCTTCTCGACCCGACACCGCCGCTTCGCGGCGCCGCGTCGACGCACCCTCCGCGTGCTTTGCGCGCTCTGCGTTGATCGTCGTCACGTCATTTGGTCGTTGAATGCCGAAGCGGCCAAGTGATTAGATGGACGGATGCGCGCTTGCCTCCTGGCCGTGGGCAGCGAGATGCTCACGCCCTTCCGGGTCGACACGAACTCCCTTTTCGTTACCGAGCAGCTGAACACGATCGGCGTCGACGTCCGCATGAAGGCCGTCGTCGGCGACGACGTGGCCGAGTTGACGGCGATCCTGCGAAGCGCGCTCGAATGGTCGGACGTCATCGTGGTGACGGGAGGGCTCGGCCCGACCGAAGACGACATCACGCGAGACGCCGTCGCGCGCGTGCTGAACCTGTCGATGTCGGAGGACGAAGCGGTGGTGTCGCGCATTCGCGACCGCTTCTCGCGCCGGGGGCTGACGATGCCCGACATCAACCGGCGGCAGGGCATGGTGCCGCGCGACGCCGTGTTGCTCGAGAACGCCAACGGCACCGCGCCAGGGCTGTGGCTCGAGCGCGGCCGGACCGCGATCGTGTTGCTGCCCGGACCGCCGCGAGAGATGAAGCCGATGTTCGAAGCCGTCGTGCGCGATCGGCTCGCGCCTCGCGCCGGCGGGCGCGGCCTCTTCCGGCGTGTGATCAAGATCACCGGGCGGACGGAGTCTGACGTCGACGCAACGGTGCAGCCAATCTACGGTCGATGGTCATCGCAGGACGTGCCGATCAGCACGACGATCCTCGCCGTGCTTGGGCAAATCGAGTTGCATCTCACGGCCACGGCGGCCGACCGAGCGTCTGCCGATCGCGCGCTCGACGCGGCCGTGGACGAACTGCACGCCGCACTCGGTGAAGCGGTCTACAGCGTCGACGGTCTTGGCCTGGAGGCTGTCGTCGCTGGATTACTGACGACAGGACATTTGACGATCGCCACGGCTGAATCCTGCAGCGGCGGACTGCTTTCCTCACGGCTCACCGATGTCCCAGGCAGCTCCGCGTACATGCAGCAGGGCGTTATTTGTTACTCCAACGAGTCCAAGACTGCGCTGACGGGAGTTCCGGCGTCGTTGATCGAGGCGCAGGGCGCCGTGAGCGAATCCGTCGCAAGCGCGATGGCGACGGGTATTCGCGCGAGGGCCGGCACCGACGTCGGCGTCGGGATCACCGGCATCGCCGGACCGACGGGCGGCACGCCGGAAAAGCCGGTCGGCACCGTGGCGATTGCCGTCTCCGCACTCGACGAGCAGCGCGTCCGCACGTTTCAGTTCTTCGGCAGCCGCGACCTCGTCAAGTTTCAATCGTCGCAAGCCGCACTCAACATGCTGCGGCTGATGCTGACGAAGCGGCGATGACGCCGTGCGGATGTTTGTCGCCGTCGATCTCGACGACGCCAGCAGAGCGCTGGTGGGCAGCGAGCAGCGCCGCGCGCTGACACACGTCCGGGAGAAAGCGTCATTGCGTCCGGTCGACCCGCGGCAGGTGCATGTGACGCTGGCGTTTCTCGGCGACGTGAGGTCGCCGTTGTCGGAGCGAGTGACTGAGGCGATGGCCAGCCCCGTCGCGGGCATCGCGCCATTTCGGCTCCGCATCGGCGGCCTTGGAGTGTTTCCCCCGCGCGGTGCACCTCGGGTGTTGTGGCTCGGGCTCCAGGCCGGCGCACGGGAGATGATCGCCCTGCAATCCGCCGTCGCGCGGCGGCTCGGCGCTCTTGGCATCGTCCTCGAAGACCGTGCGTTCCACCCGCACGTCACGATCGCGCGATGGCGCGACGCGCGTCCGTCGGACCGCTCGATGGTCGGAGACGACGGCGCCCTCGGCGCGGCAGCCGAGATGACCGTCGATTGCGTCACGCTTTTCGAAAGTCGGTTATCCTCAGAAGGTGCCAGCCACTTTCCGCTGGCGCACGCGCATCTGTCGCCGAATCCATGACGCTCGCCATCATCACTGCGTACCTGCTCGGATCCGTCCCGTTCGCGCTGCTGCTGTCGCGGCGGTTCAACGCGGCCGATCTGCGCAAGGTTGGCAGCGGGAATCTCGGCGCCGCGAATGTGTTGCGCGCCTCCGGTGTGCGCGCCGGCGTCCTCGTCGCCCTGCTCGACGCCGGCAAGGGCGCCGCCAGCGTCGCGCTCGCGATGCGCATGAGCTCGGCTCCCGTCGTGCCGGCGGCCGCGGGAGTGGCGGCGATCATCGGCCACATTTACCCGGTGTGGTTGAAGTTCAGAGGCGGAAAGGGGGTGGCGACGGCGTGTGGCGTGTTCTCGCTGCTGACGCCGATTGCCGTTCCACCCGCGCTGCTCGTGTTTCTCGTCTCAGTGTGGGCGAGCAAGTACATCTCGCTCGGATCGATCCTCGCGTCCATCGCCCTTCCGTCAATCGCGTACGCCACTGGTGCGTCTGCCGCCAGTCTCGGCGCGGCCGTCGCTGCCGGAGCGCTGATCCTCTTTCGTCATCGCAGCAATCTCACCAGGCTGATCGGCGGAACCGAACGCCGGCTCGGGCTCCGCATCTGATGGCGACGATGGTCGCAGTGCTGGGCGCAGGAAGTTGGGGAACGGCGTTGGCGATCCACCTTGGCCGTACCGGCCATGACGTTCGCCTGTGGGCACGCGATCGATCGTTTGCCGACGAACTGGCGTTGCGCCGCGCGAACGCCATCTATCTGCCGGACGTGACATTTCCGGATTCCGTGTCCGTCACGGCATCGATCGACGCCGCCGTCGACGGCATTCCCCTCGTGGTCTGCGCGGTTCCGTCGCACGGCGCTCGCGCGGTTGTCCGGCTTGCGGCGTCGCACTTGATGCCGCGCGCCATCGTCGTGAGCGCGGTGAAAGGGCTCGAGGTCGACACGCACTTGCGCGTGTCCGAGATCATCACGCAGGAAACCGGCGAGGCTCACCCCATCGTCGTGCTGTCGGGTCCGAGCTTCGCGCCCGAAGTCGCCCAGGAGTTGCCGACGGCAATCCTCGCGGCGTCGATCGACAGTGAGGCCGCTGCGGTCGTGCAATCAGAGTTTCGCGGGCCGCAGTTCCGTCTGTACGCGAGCGACGACGTCGTCGGCGTCGAGATCGGTGCGGCGATGAAGAACGTCATCGCAATCGCCGCGGGGGTCGTCGAGGGCCTGGGGCTCGGCCACAACGCGCTTGCGGCGCTCATCACACGCGGTCTCGCTGAAATCACGCGTCTCGCCTGCGCTGCAGGTGGACGGCGCGATACGCTGGCGGGGCTGAGCGGCCTCGGCGATCTGGTGTTGACCTGTACCGGATCGCTCAGCCGGAATCGCCACGTCGGCGTCGAGCTCGCGCGCGGCCGTTCGCTGCACGACGTGCTCGCCGGGATGAAGATGATTGCCGAAGGCGTCCGGACGACGGGCGCCGCGCTCGCGCTCGGGGAACGCTACGGCGTCGAGCTGCCGATCACCACGCAAATGGCCGAAGTGCTCAGCGGACGCACCGACGTGAGGACCGCCGTGGGCGCGCTGATGCTTCGGCGGCAGCGCGCGGAGACGGAAGCGGCTGGATAATCTGGTAATTTGGTAACTTGATAATTGAGTAATTGCGGAGATTGCCTCCGGACGGACAACTAGAAAGCGTTGAGTAGGACGCTTCGTTTTGTCGTCGCTGGGTCTGTTGCGGTCGCGACGTGGCTCGCGGGCGCGTGGCTATTGCAGCGTCTACTGAACAATGCCGCTCCTGAATACTTGTTCTACTTGTTCTTTCCCGGCAACGTGGTCCTTCTCCTGCCTCTCTTAGCGACCGGCGGAGTGCATGGTCCGCTCGCTGATGGGTCAACCCTGATTGGAGTCAATGCCGTCTGCTATGGTGGCATCGCGTTCCTCGCGCTCACGCGCAGGAAACCGCGCCGGAAATCGTGGAAACCGTATAGCGACAGCCTATGAACAGGTCCCCGAACAGCAAACGGAGCCTGTGCGAACTCTCCACAATTACCAAGTCACCCAATCACCCAATTACCAGATGACATCATGTCCCTCCTGAGTCGCCTTCGCGAAGGCCTCTCCCGCACCAAGCAGCAAATCGTCGAGCAGTTCGAAGAGATCGTTCGCGGCGCGGACGCGCCTGAGAAGCGGTCGCGATCGCTCGACGTCGACACGCTCGACGCGCTCGAAGAGCTGCTCATCTCGGCGGACCTCGGGATGACGGCGTCGGCCGCCGTCATCGCGGCCGTCAAGGCGCAGCCTCGCGACGGCACGAGCCTTCGCGAACTCGTCAAGCGGGAGATTCGGCGCATTTTCAACGCGGTCGACTCGCCAATCGTCGTCGCACATCGCCCGCTGGTCGTCCTGATTGTCGGCGTCAACGGCACGGGCAAGACGACGACGGTCGGAAAGCTCGCGAACCTGCTGAAGTCGCAGGGACAACAGCCCGTCATCTGCGCGGCGGACACATTCCGCGCCGCAGCGGTGGAGCAGTTGGAGATCTGGGCGAAGCGGGCCGGCGTCGATATCGTGCGGGCGCGCGACGGATCGGATCCGGCGGCCGTTGTCTTCGACGCCATTTCGTCAGGCAAAGCGAGGGGGCGGGATCCGATTCTCGTGGACACCGCCGGCCGCCTGCATACGCGCGTGAACCTGATGCAGGAATTGGAGAAGATCAAGCGCATCGCCGCACGGGAGGTTCCCGGGGCGCCACAGGAAGTGCTGCTCGTCCTCGACGCCACGGTCGGGCAGAACGGCGTCGCGCAGGCGCGCGAGTTCATGAACGCGGCAGGCGTCAACGGCATCGTGTTGACGAAGCTTGACGGCACGGCGAAGGGCGGCGTCGCGGTGGCGATCGCCAACGACTTGAAGCTGCCGATTCGCTACGTCGGCGTCGGCGAGACCATCGACGATCTGGTGCCGTTCTCTGCCGACGAATACGTGAATGGGCTATTTGAAGAGAAGTGGTGAGCCGGCCTAAAGGCGGACCCTACCGATGAAAGCGCCTGCGGCCATGCCGAGCGGCGATGCCGCGAGGCATCAGAATCGCGCGCGGTGGGGTGCCCGCCTTCGCCAAGGCTACGGCCGGTCCGCCGTAGCGCCGGAGGAATTCGGGCGCGGAGGCTGGAGGGCCCCGCCGCTAGTGAAGAAATGTTAGACAGCGACTACATGCATCGCGCGCTGCAGCTCGCCGAGCGAGGACGCGGCCGCACGAGCCCGAACCCGCTCGTCGGCGCCGTCGTGGTCTCGCCAGAGGGCGTCGTCGTCGGACAGGGCTACCATCGCCGCGTCGGTGAAGCGCACGCCGAGATCATGGCGCTCGACGAAGCGGGCGAGCATGCGCGCGGCGCGTCGCTCTACTGCACGCTCGAGCCATGCTGCCATCGCGGGAGAACCGGTCCTTGTGTCGAACGCATCGTCGCCGCGGGAATTTCCCGGGTGGTCGCGGCGGTTGAGGATCCCAACCCGCTCGTGAACGGCAAAGGCTTCGAGCATTTGCGTGCGCACGGTGTGGCCGTCGACATCGGCGTTGCGTCGACCGAGGCGAGCCGCCTGAACCAGCCGTATTTCACTTTCATGCGTGAGCATCGACCCTTCGTCGTGCTCAAGGCAGCGATAAGCGCCGACGGGTATATCGCCGAGGCGCCGGGCAAGCGGACCCTCCTCACGTCGGCCGACGCCGACAAGCATGCGCACCTGTTTCGCACGGAAGTCGACGCGATCGCCGTGGGCTCCGAGACGATTCTCGTCGACGATCCGTTGCTCACGGCGCGTGGCGTGTATCGCGAACGTCCGCTGACTCGAGTGGTGTTCGATCGACGGCTGCGCACTCCTGCGCAGGCCGCCATCCTCTCGACACTGGAGGCCGGCCCTGTCATCATCATGACTTCGGCAGAATCGGCGCGCCGCGACGAGTTGCGGCGACCGCTCGAAGCGGCCGGCGCCGACATCGAAGTCATCGAGGGCACGACGTTCCGCGCGGCGCTCGAGCGCCTTGCGGCTCGAGGCATCGAGTCGCTGCTGCTCGAAGGCGGCGCCGAAGTGCACGCCGCGGCCTGGGACGAAGATCTGGTGGACCTGGTGAGCATCTACGTTTGTCCGCGGACGATCGGTCCTCGCGGGGTGCCGTTTCTCGGCGGCCGTCCGTTCGACACGGGGCAGTTGTTCGAACAGCGCGAGGAGCGTCTGGGTCCGGATAGGTTGATTGAAGGATATGTTCACCGGCCTCGTTGAAGCCGTCGGCGAGATCGTCGAGCGGTCGGCGGTCGACGGCGGATTCCGTCTGCGAATTGCCACGGCGCTGGCGCGCGAACTGACGCCGGGCGACAGCCTCGCGGTCAACGGCGTCTGCCTGACCGTGATCCGGTCGCAGGACGGCGAAGTGCACGCGGACATCGGTCCCGAGACAAACCGCGTGACGACGCTCGGCATGTTGCCGCAGGGCGCCGCGGTCAATCTCGAGCGGCCGCTTCGCGCCGACAGCCGGTTCGGCGGGCATTTCGTTCAAGGTCACGTCGATGCGATCGGCCATGTCGAGGAGATCCGCGCCGACGCCGACTTTCACTGGATCACCGTCAGTTTTCCGCGGCACCTCGCGCCGTACGTCATTCACAAGGGCTCGATCGCCGTGGACGGGATCAGCCTCACAATCGCGCGCCTGGGCATCGAGAAGTTCGACATCCAGATTGTCCCGTTCACGATGGGGCACACGAACCTCAGTCGTGCGCGGGTGCAGGATGTCGTGAACCTCGAATGCGACATGGTTGGCAAGTACGTCATTCGGGCGGCGGAGCTCGCCGGTCTCAACTTCAGCACGGTTCCATCGGGAGAGGTCACGCATTGAAGCAGCGACGCATGCGGATCGCGAAGGGGGCGCGCAAGCGCGGCGGTCCATTCGCGCCGATCGAGGACGCGATTGCCGCCATCAAAGCCGGACGCATGGTGATCGTGTGCGACGACGAGGCTCGGGAGAACGAGGGCGACCTGACGATTGCCGCGGAGAAGATCACGCCCGAAGCGATCAACTTCATGGCCCGTTACGGACGCGGGCTCATTTGTCTGTCGATGACACCGGAGCGTCTCGACGAGTTGGACATCCCGCTCATGGTGCAGCAGAACAGCTCGACGTTCGAGACGGCGTTCTGCGTGTCGATTGAGGCGAAAGCCACGACCAGCACGGGAATTTCCGCCGGCGATCGCGCGGCGACCGTGCGTGCCGCGATTGATCTCAAG
>Ga0068871_100000129_pt1 | contig 47939 bp, 39 predicted proteins | sample KBSMisM72_FD_72750 | JGI IMG/M metagenome (GOLD analysis project Ga0068871, IMG submission 72750) | Miscanthus rhizosphere microbial communities from Kellogg Biological Station, Michigan, USA - KBS Miscanthus M7-2 | ecosystem: Host-associated > Plants > Roots > Rhizosphere > Soil ...
GCTGGCTATGAACCGCGCCCGCCAGGCGAAGATCACCAAGGAAATTATCGAAATTGTGAGCGGCGCGGCCGCCGCTCAATAGTTTTAGTAGCCGTCCGCAGAGGTTCTTATGCCAGAAAATGTCGGAAGTGTTATTCAGATTACCGGTCCTGCAGTTGACGTGCAATTTGCCGAAGCCTTGATGCCGCCGATCTACCAGGCGCTCAGAGTCGTCAGCGAGGGCTTCACCGTTCCCGCTCCCGTAGACGTGGTGCTCGAGGTGCAGCAGCATCTGGGCGAGGGCCGCGTACGCTGCGTTGCCATGGAAGCTACCGAAGGCATGGTGCGCGGCATGAAGGTACTTGATATGGGTGGGCCGATTTCTGTCCCCGTGGGCCACGGTACGCTTGGACGAGTCATGAATGTGGTCGGTGAGCCGGTGGATGAGTTAGGGCCAATCCAGCATACGAAAACGATGCCCATTCACCGCCCGGCTCCGCTGTTTGAAGAGCAGGCCACAACCGCCGAGATGTTCGAGACCGGGGTGAAGGTCGTCGACCTCGTCCAGCCCTTTCTTAAAGGCGGAAAGATCGGTCTCTTCGGCGGCGCGGGTGTTGGCAAGACAGTCTTCATTCAGGAACTGATTAACAACGTGGCCAAGCAGCACGGCGGATTTTCCGTGTTTGCCGGCGTTGGCGAGCGTACCCGCGAAGGCAATGATTTATGGCTGGAAATGAGCGAGTCGGGTGTCATCAAGCCAGGTGATCCATCAAAGTCAAAAGCCGCCTTAATCTATGGACAGATGACCGAACCTCCAGGCGCCCGTCTTCGCGTCGCGCTGACCGGACTGACCGTTGCCGAATATTTCCGCGACGAAGAAGGCGCGGACACGCTGCTCTTCATCGACAACATCTTCCGCTTTACCCAGGCGGGATCGGAAGTCTCGGCTCTCTTAGGCCGAATGCCGAGCGCCGTAGGCTATCAGCCGAACCTCGCAACAGAAATGGGTGAGTTGCAGGAACGGATTACTTCGACGAAAAAAGGCTCGGTAACCTCAGTACAGGCGATTTACGTGCCTGCCGACGACTTGACCGACCCCGCGCCGGCAACCACTTTCGCTCACCTCGACGCAGTCACCGTGCTTTCGCGTGCGCTGACGGAAATCGGCATCTACCCCGCCGTCGATCCCCTGGCTTCGAGCTCCCGCGTGCTTGATCCCCGGATTGTGGGTCAGGAACATTACGACGTTGCGCAGTCGGTGAAGCGAACCTTGCAGACCTACAAAGACCTACAGGACATCATCGCCATTCTTGGTATCGATGAATTGAGCGAAGACCAGAAGCTGACCGTGGCGCGGGCCCGTAAGATTCAGCGCTTTCTGTCACAGCCGTTCCACGTTGCCGAGCAGTTCACCGGTGCCCCCGGCCGCTATGTGAAGGTAGCCGACACTGTAAAGGGATTCAAAGAGATCGTCGACGGCAAGTACGACGACATCCCGGAGCAGGCTTTCTATATGAAAGGAACCATCGACGAAGTACTGCAGGCGGCGGAGAAGATGAAGGCGGCGGCATAGAAAACCGTCGTTGGTCGTTCGTTATTAGCCCAGTTCTTGTCGGTTCCGCAAACGACCAACGACGAACGATTAAAGACCAACACCAGAATGCCCGACACTTTCCAAATCGAGATCGTCACCCCCGAGAAGATGGTGGTGAAGGACGAGGCTGAGGAGATGCAGATCCCCGGCAAAAACGGGTATCTCGGCATCCTTCCAGGTCATGCGCCGCTCATCACCGAACTCGCGGTAGGTGAGATCGCCTATCGCAGGGGAGGATCTACTCACTACCTCTCGGTTGCCTGGGGATTTGCTGAAGTTCTGCCGGATAAGGTCACGATACTGGCTGAGACCGCCGAGCGGCCCGATGAGATCGACATCAGCCGGGCGCAGGAAGCCAAACGGCGCGCTGAAGAAGAATTCAAGACCGGAAAGACAGAAGACGATTTCACTGATGCCGAGGATGCCTTGAAGCGCGCCGAAACCCGGCTCGACGTAGCGCAAAAGAAATAGGCGGCCACACTGGCTCACGATATGATAGACAGCCGTGACTGGCCGTCATTACTACCGGCTTCTTTTTAAGCTCGTATTGTTCTTCGTTCTTCAATTGCAATTTTCTTTTGCCCAGGACGCTCCTAAGTGTGAGAGTCAGGCCGTCCGCTACAAGCCCTTTGACCCAAAGTTTGCAAAGCAAGTTCGGATTGCCGTTCTGGAGAGTGCCTATCAGGAGCCGGCGGACTCCGAAAAGCAGCTTGCACCGCAACGAACCATGTGGTTCGTAAAAACCGATCCTGATTACACAAAAACTGGCCCATGGAACACCAGCATCGTCATCAGCGCGCGCCCCAAAGGCAAGGCTTACAGGTTGACCTTTGTCGACCACTCCAACAACAGCCCGAATGCAGAATGGCTCAACGAAAAGCTGCTCTTTGTGCAAGTCTGGTGGGGACAAGTGGTTTCGACGGATATGGTGTTCGACACTGAAAAAGGCCAATTCGTGTACAAGGAAATGGCAAACTACAGCGAAATAACCGAACCGTGCCAGTAACCGATCGCAGCAAATCGAACCTCGCCCCGATTCTTTGGTTGCCGGGATTTCTGTTGCTCTCGCTTTTAGTGTCTGCCCAGGAATCCGTCACGATCCAAGTTGACGCCTCGATTAGCCAGGGACCGATCAAAACCGTCTGGACGTATTTCGGCTACGACGAGCCCAACTACACCTATGCGCCGCATGGCCGCGAACTGATCACCGAACTTACCGCGCTTACCCATCAGCCGGTCTACATTCGCACTCACAATCTGCTCACCACGGGCGACGGAACTCCGGCGTTGAAGTGGGGATCGACGAATGCTTATACCGAGGATGCAGCGGGCAATCCTGTTTACGACTGGACCATCGTCGACAAGATTCTCGATACCTACATTCACGCGGGCGCAAAACCGTTTGTCGAACTTGGTTTCATGCCGGAGGCGATGTCCACCCATCCCGAGCCGTATCGTCACCACTGGCCGAAAGATGAGCTTTACGTGGGCTGGGCCTATCCTCCCAAAGAATTCAAGAAGTGGGGCGAGCTGATCTACCAGTTGAGCTTGCATTGCATTCGGCGCTACGGCAAGGCCGAGGCGGAATCGTGGTACTGGGAGGTTTGGAATGAGCCCAACATCGGCTACTGGCACGGTACTCCGGAGGAATATAACCGTCTCTATGACTATGCGGTAGATGGCGTGCGGCGCGCTTTACCTAAAGCCCGAGTAGGCGGCCCGGCGACAACCGGCCCGGGCAACGCAAAGGCCGCAGACTACCTTAAGCAATTTTTGGAGCACTGTGCGCGTGGAAAGAACAATGCCACAGGGAAGACCGGCGCGCCGCTCGACTTCATCACCTTCCACGCCAAGGGCCAGCCTAAAGTAGTCGAGGGGCGGATACAGATGGGACTCGCCGCCAACCTGCGCGATACCGATGAGGGATTCAAGATCGTTGCATCATTTCCCCGGTTCGCCAAGTTGCCGATCATTCTCAGCGAGTCGGACCCCGAAGGGTGTGCCGCGTGTTCAGCACACGGCTATCCGCAAAACGCCTATCGCAATGGCGCATTATATCCGGCCTACACTGCAACTTCGATTCGCAACATGCTCGACCTGGCCGACCGCTATCATTCGAATTTTGAAGGCTTCCTCACCTGGGCCTTCGAGTTTGAAAACCAGCCTTTCTTCGACGGGTTCCGCACACTGGCCACCAACGGCGTCGACAAACCCATCCTTAACCTTTTCCGGATGCTTGGCCTGATGGAAGGCCAGCGGATAAAAACTGAGAGCAGCAGCGCAGTCGGCGTCGACAAGATTTTGCAATCGGGCGTGCGCGAACATGCCGATGTCGACACCGTCGCTGCCCGCGGCGGCCATAACATCACGGTGCTGGCGTGGAACTATCACGATGACGATTTGCCCGCCGCTGATGTGCCGCTGCATGTCAAGGTGAACGGAGTTCCGCTCAAGTCGGACCGGATGCTATTGCGGCACTACCGCATTGATCGCGATCACAGCAATGCCTTCACCGTTTGGAAGGAGATGGGATTGCCTCAGAGTCCAACGGCTGAGCAGTATGCAAAGCTAAAAGCCGCCGGGCAGCTGCAATTGCTGGAATCTCCACGCTGGATCAACGCCACCAAGGGCACTGTGGAATTGGAATTTCTCTTGCCGGGACACGCACTTTCACTCCTTGAAATCGAATGGTAACGAGGCCATCTAGAGACCTAACTCCACCGCGTCTCTTACCGGCATCGTCTTAACACTGGTAAAGAAGAGTTGCGAATCAACCTCTTCACGTGTATCAGTGTGAAGTCGCGATGCGTTTGAATTCGACTTCTTAACTGTGCCTTGCAAGAGGGATGGACCAATGGGGAACGAACCGGGGAGTGTCGCAGTAGAGAAAATTTCAAACGTTGAATCCCCTGACAGCCGCAAACTCGTCCGAAGTCTGGGACTGTTCGACTCGACCATGATCGTGGCCGGGTCGATGATCGGCTCTGGAATATTTATCGTCGCCGGGGAAATGGCACGAGAAGTAGGAAGCTCTGGATGGATGATGCTGGCCTGGGTTTTGGCTGGGCTTCTCACCATGGCAGCCGCACTTTCCTACGGCGAACTGGCGGCGATGATGCCTTACGCCGGAGGTCAATACGTTTATCTTCGTGAGGCCTATTCTCCGCTTTGGGGATTCCTATACGGCTGGACCCTCTTCCTGGTAATCCAAACCGGCACGATTGCTGCGTCGTCCGTGGGATTCTCGCGCTACCTGGGTGTGCTGTGGCCACAGATCTCGGAAAGCAATTACATCATCCCTCCGATCCACATCCTCCCCACCTACGCGCTGTCGCTCTCCACTGCACAGTTGGTGGCGTTCACCGTGATCGCCTTTCTGACCTGGGCCAACATGAAAGGTCTTAAATACGGTAAGGGAGTGCAGAACGTTTTTACGACAATGAAAATCGGGTCGTTGCTGGCGGTGATAGGCGTAGGGATTTTTGTCGGCTGGAATATCTCTGTAGTCAAAGCAAATTTTGGCCACGCCTGGATCCCCGTCGGTTCTACTCCAGCTTCGCCTGGTCTTTCACCGGGCAGCGGTTTCGCTATGTTCGTTGCCTTGTGTACCGCTCAAATCGGAGCGCTCTATGCCGCCGATGCCTGGAATAACATCACCTTCACCGCGGGCGAAGTCCGCAACCCGACTCGCAATATTCCTCTGTCGCTGGCCTTCGGGACGGTGATCGTTATCGGGCTTTATATCCTGGCAAATTTTGCTTACGTCGTAGTGTTGCCATTCAGCCAGGTGCAGCATGCGCCGTCCGATCGCGTGGCAGCTACGATGTTGCAAGCAATCTTTCCAAGGGTAGGCCCATCGCTGATCGCGGTTGCCATCATGATTGCCGCCTTCGGCTGCATGAATGCATTGATATTGTCGGGAGCGCGAGCCTACTACGCGATGGCACTGGATGGAGTGTTTTTTAGGAGGGCGGCGGTGCTCAACCGCGCACAGGTTCCCGGAGTTGCGCTGGTAATGCAAGGCCTATGGGCCGCAGTGTTGCTCTCGCTCAGAACTTACCAGCCCGCGACCCATACCTACGGAAACCTTTACAGCAATCTACTCGATTACATAATTTCCGCGGCACTGATTTTTTATATCCTGACCATTGCCGGAGTTTTTCGCTTGCGGAAGTTGCGGCCAAATGCCATCCGACCCTATCGCGCCTTCGGTTATCCCACTATCCCAGCGCTTTATCTCATCGCCGCTGTAGTGATCCTCGTCGTGCTTTTCGCCTACCGGCCGAGCACCACGATTCCGGGAGTTGTAATTGTGCTGATTGGTGTCCCGGTATATTTCGGCTTCCGATCGCAGCCCAGCGCAGCCGCAACCACCGACTCTACGGAACCGAATCCCTAACTACTTTAAGACTCACGATGGTCGGCCCGCTGTTGGGGGCGAGAACCCCTAAGGCCAAAGGCTTTCCCGACTTGCTCATTTAACTTGACAGTTCAAATAAGATTATATTATATGACAATTATCGGTCGAGTTAAATCAACCAAGCGAGAGCCAAGGTGGGGATTTGAGATCAGCAGTGACTTAAAAATATGAAATTTTGAAGGCTTTTGTGCACGTTGAGGGGTTTCTGGTTTCGCACAATTTCGCTTGTTGGCTTTTTAAAAAGTGCTATTGTCACACAAATTTCAATGAGGGGGCGGTTCATGCGTCTGCGAGGCTACCACTGTTCTTGTCTGTGTTTGCTTGTTCTTCTGGGTGCCGCAAGCCTTTGGGCGGACGTTACCGGCTCAGTCGAAGGCTATATTCGCGACAGCTCGGGAGCCGTCGTGACGGGCGCGCACGTGACCATCGTCGAAGCCGCCACTAACCTCAAGCGTGAGGCTACGACGGATGGGCAGGGTGCGTACACCTTTCTCGCTTTGCCTCCGGGCAAATACCAGATCACTGCGACTCAGGCCGGGTTCCAGCAGACTACTGTCAGCGATGTCAACCTGAACGTTAACGACAAGCTGCGCTTCGATCTCACTTTACCCATCGGCAGCGTTCAACAAATTACCAACGTCGAGGCCAATGCGGTGCAAGTAGAAACCTCGAGCACCGTGCTTGGCACCACGGTTGAATCTCCACAGATTCTCGCCATGCCGCTGAATGGCCGTTCCTATCTCGACCTGCTGTCGCTTCAGGCCGGTGTCTCTCCCATGAATACCAACAGCGGCTATTCGGATCGCGGACCCGCGTCCGGCCTATATGCATCGTCGGGCAACGTCTCAACCGATGGCCAGCCGGAATGGGCCAACGCCTTTCTGGTGAACGGGGCCGAAGTCAACGAAACCAAGAATATGGGCGCCGGATTAATCCCGAACGCTGACTCCATCGGCGAGTTCCGCTTGTTGACCAACAGCTTCAGCGCCGAGTACGGCAAATTCACCGGCTCGGTCATGAATACGGTGACGAAATCCGGAACCAACCGCTTCCACGGAACGCTGTTCGAGTTCTATCGCAACCAGGGAATGGATGCGACTACCTATTTCGACAGCTCCAAGGCCGAGTTGAAGCAACACCAGTTCGGCGGCGTCCTGGGTGGTCCGGTCTGGAAAGATAAAATTTTCTTCTTCACCGACTATCAGCAGACTCGCCGGGTTGCCGGAGCCAGCACCGGACTGGTGCAGGTGATGAGTGCGGATGAACGCAACGGTATCTTTCCCGATAGCGTTCTCGACAAGCCGGTTCAAGGCGACGCCTGGGCCGCAACCCTCATGAGCCGCGGCGGAGGAACCATCGTCGCGGGGACGACCCTGTACAACCAACTCGGCACGCCGACCACAACCGTCGATAGCGACGGAAATACCGTGGCAGCGCACAATATTTCCGCCTACACCGACCCTGTCACACAACTGACGTTGCCATTCATTCCCGCGGCAAATCAAGGCAACTTCAACTTCTCTGATTCTAGCCACGCCGGGTCTATCGTGGATACCAACCTCGGAGAGCGCATAGACTTCGTCAACAAGAAGACAGGCGACTGGGCATTCTATTACCACTACGACAATTCAACCGCGGTGCAACCCATCTATCAGCAGGCATATCAAGGCGTGGAAAACTTGCCAGGGTTCCCGGTGACCGTGCCCTCACGCAACCAGTTGTTCACCATGAGCAACACCAAAGCATTTGGTGTCAGTGCGGTCAACGTTGCGCGCGTCCAATTCTTCCGCACCGCTGTCAAGACTGCCCAGCCGTCTGCTAGTTCCACGATCTCGGGTTACGACCAATTTGGTTTCAACACCGATCCCGCTAGCGGCGGTCTCATCAACACTGGAACAGCGGGATACCCGTCATCACTGCCCATGTTGTTGTTCAGCAACTTTGCCATCGGCAACAACTGGCTGAACCTCTACCAGCCAGAAACAAACTACGGTGTGAGCGACACTTTCAGCAAGACCATGGGCAATCACTCGCTCAGCTTTGGAGGTGAGTTCAAGTACTATCAGCTGAACGTTCGCAACGAATGCGGCCCCAATGGATACTTCCAATTCAGCGGCAACGAAACCAACTCCGATGTTTCCGATTTCTACATCGGTGCTCCGGGAGCTTTCGTGCAATGCTCGGTCCAGCTTCTCGACAACCGCACCCGTTATGGCGGAATGTTTGTTGCAGATACCTGGAAGGTAAAGCCTAAACTCACTGTCAATCTCGGACTCCGCTGGGACATCGCCCGGCCCTGGAGTGACATTTACGGTCGGCTGACCACCCCCGTTCCGGGGGTGCAGTCCGTCAAGTTCCCCAACTCGCCCGCAGGCAATCTGGTTCCGGGAGATCCGGGAGTTCCGAGCACCATCTCTCCCACTCAGTACAGCAACTTCGGACCACGTATCGGTATTGCCTACGCACCTCAGGGCGGCATTTGGGGCGACAACAAGACCAGCATTCGTGCCGCATTCGGGGTCTATTATCTGGGCGCCGCCGACAACGGCAACTTTGGCATCATCGGTGACGCCCCCTGGGGTCTTTACTGGGCTTCATCGCAACCGACCGAGTTTGCGAGTCCCTACATCACCCGCGCAAACGGGGTGTCACAGGGACAGCACTTCCCCTTTACCTTCCCCAGCGGCAATGGGCCGTTCCCCGACTTCCAGTTCGGATCGCTCATGCCTCTCTATGTTCCCGGCTACTACAACAAGAACAAAACGCAAATGGCTGAGCACTACAACATTTCCATTCAGCGGCAGCTCGACGCCGCCACCGTCCTAACTGTGGGCTATGTGGGAACCCAGGGACATCACATTCAGCGTGGTGTCGATATCCTCTACGGGGATGCTGCGCTCTGCCAGTCACTCGCCGGATGCGGCCCGGGAGGTGAGGGTGGTGTGTACACTCAAGGTGGTCAAACTTTCTACGGAACCTTTACCGGGCTGATCGACAACCAGACCATTAGCCAGGGTTACACCAACTCTGCCGGCGGACCAGTGGTGGCCTTTGCCTCGGCGACGTATCTGCAGAACTCAGGAAACTCGAACTACAACTCGCTTCAAGTTTCGGCCGAACGTCGCGCCCGCGATTTGACCTTACTGGCCAGCTACACCTACTCCCATTCTCTGGATAGCTATTCCGCCAAGTACGATCCTCGCGATCCGAATCGTAGCTACGGTCCTTCCACCTTCGACATGCGGCATAACCTGGTGTTGAGCTACAACTGGAACCTGCCGTTTGCAAAACTATTCGGTTCACGGCGCGCGACCACCGGATGGCACCTGACCGGAATTAGCCGCTTCAACACCGGCACTCCGATCAGCCTGAAGAGCGGCGGCGACTTCGCTCTCACCAATATTGGACTCGATTACCCCACGCAGGTCGGCTCCATAAGCAAACTGGATCCACGAGCAGATGGGCATGCTTACTTCAACACATCCGCCTTCGCAAGTGGATTGAGCTGCGGCTTTGAAGAGTGTGGCGTGACCGGCACCGCGAAGCAGTACAGCTTCTATGGTCCGGGCGCGATCTCAACCGATGCTGGTCTGGAAAAAGATACGCAGCTCACCGAATCGATGGGATTGAATATTCGATTTGAGATGTTCAACGTCTTCAACCACACCAACTTCCTCACCAGCGGGATCGTGGGAAATGCTAACAGCGATCAGTTCGGCGTGGCCACGCAGGCTGCAGCCGGCCGTATCGGTCAAATCAGCGCAAAGTTCATTTTCTAATCTCTGACACGTTAAGTAATCGAGGGGATGCGAGCAATTGCATCCCCTTTTTTCGAATCGGGTGCGTCCGCGAAGCATTCAATGGTCTTCAATAATTGGGCCAAACTCCAGGCGTAGCGAGCTCAAGCAAATTGTCGTCCAAATCTCTGAAATACAAACTGGTCCCGCCGCGTTCCCATCGAACCTCAGACTCAATCTCCAGTCCACGTTCACGCAGCCGCGTTCGCCAGGCAGCGAGTTCATTCGGTGAAATTGCAAACGCGAAGTGTCCCCCTCCGCTCGTCTCATGGGGAGGAATCACTCCTCCCGACACAACGACTGGTTCCTCCGTTCCGCCATAAGTGAATAGCAGCAGGACGTCCGTGCCAACCCGGAACGCACAGAACCGGTCATCACCAACCATGGCATCAAAGCCGAATAAAGATTGGTAAAATTCACGCGCGCGGTTGATCTCGGCCACATTGATGCAGGTCTCGACTATTCCACGTACCTGCAAATTGGAACCTGCCGGGGAGTTGCTCATTCTTCAAGGTTAGCAGTTTGCCGCGGGGCGCGGCCCGGCGCTACCGCTTCTTTGCAATGACCTTCTGATAATCGTCAGCGGTTGTGCGGTAGCAAGGCAGAACACTGTCTTTGTCTGCAGACCGCAAAGCGGCATCGGGCGACGAGTTTTGCATCTCTGAGTAGTGACCGCCCGTGATCTGCTCCCCGGTTTCGTCGCAGCTGGGATCACGCTTCACCCGTAGCTTGTAGGTTGTCGCGACATCCACGCCATATTCAGATAACCGCCGCTGCGTAGGTCGCGATTCATAAACCAACTTGATCAGCTGGGTTTCACTCCTCCCAAACTGACGCTCCGCGATGAAGACTTCGTAATTAGAAAAGAAGGACGTGCTGGGCAAAGCCAGCGCCAGGCCAAGCACCCGAACCGGCACTTCGAGGATGCGTCCGGCGGGGTCGTCAAGATGGGTCGGGGCTTGCGGAGGAATTGAGGTGCGGATGGACCTTGGGTCTGAATGAGCCTCACCAACCCCGGTCGCCACTCCCATGGAACCAGAAGAGGCTATTTGGGAACCCGAGCCTGAACCTGATCCCGAACCCGAGCCTGAACCGGATTCTGCACCTGAGCCCGATCCCACACCTGAACCCGATCCTGAGGATCCTGAGCCGGATCCATCCCCTGACGTCCCGCCCCCCCGTCCTGTCCCGGAACCGCCCATGCCAATTACCGACGGTGGCAGAGCCTCCGCGGAAAAACCCGATCCGCCAAAGCCTGCGGCCGAAATGCCGCGCGCGCCGGAAGGCAGACCCGGAGGTGGCCCTATGACCATACCGGTTCCGGTGCCGCCCAATCCCACCGAGGTGGAGCTTGATCGAACGCCCGAAGGAAGGCCTGGAGCCGGGGCGATCACCGCATCGCCACCGCCCAACCTTGTTCCCCCAATCCCCGATCCCACCCGCGGCCCTCCGCCCTCATTCATGCCCGGAGCAGGTCCGACAACAGTATTGCCGCTGCCTAGCATCATCCGCGAGCCGCCGCTGCCTTCGTACACGGGAAAAGCCGCGGGCGGTCCGACGACCCTACCCGCTCCGCCAAGAGCTAAGCCCGAAACACCCGTACCTTCATGCAACGGCAGGCTCGGAGGCGGTGCGACCACAGCTGCGACTCCACCCAGACCCGAGGTCATGGCCGAATTCATGCTTGTCAACATCGCTCCTTCTACCGGCGAAAGGCCGGGTGCCGGGGCTACGACGCTGGAGCGGCCCAGACTAACTCCCGCCGCAGTGCGTACCGGGCCATTTAGGGTTGGTGACGGACCGACTACAAACGCACCGGGCGCAGCGACTCGATTTTGCTCGAGGGCTCGAATAACTTCTGGTGGTGGCGCAACGATCGATGCCTGCGCCAGTCGACCATTCGCCGCCAGACTTGTGCGCTCAGGAGAATCTATGGAGCCCAAAACCGGAGCGGCCGGCAAAGGCGCACGCAGTCCAGCGAGCTCCAACTTTCCGGAACCTGGCATATTGACAACCGGCGGTGCGGCTGAGGGCTCTCCACCGCCACCCTTGACCACAATCGGAGCGGGCCGGGCCGGCTCGCTCCCGCCCCTCGCTGAGGCTTCCGCTGGCGGTCGATGGCTCCGTGCCGCGGGAAAAGACGCGTGACTTGGAGCAAAGGTGAGCTGCGAAGGCCGCGGGATACTCCTGCTCAGGATCCTTTCGCTCTTCGCCCAATTCAGCGACAGGTTCCACACCGCAGCCACCACAACAACGTGACAGACCGCCGATTGCAGGAGCCGCTTCCACGGTAACCGGGATTCGACAAAGACATACGCCCAAATCACCTCAGGCATGGCAACCGGAGTTGCAGGGGCGGTTTCCACACCATTTACGGCGTCGGTTACACGTTCCGCCAGAACGTGCAGCTTCGCCATGTGCGATTCGGTGAATGCTTTGGTCCGGGTGGAAAATATTTCGATAATTCCCACCACGGATTCCTTGCTCTTAAGCGGGACAGCGACGACTGATCGCACTCCCAGCTTGCGGCAGCGGTCGCGATCCACCCGGCTATCGATCTCCGAATCGTCACACCGCAGCGGCTTGCCCTCTCGGAGGCACTCACGCTTCAACCCGGGAACCAGGCGAAGGCGGGCGCCCACAAGCGGCGCAGCTTTCCCGGCACTGGCGCGGCAAGTCATCTCATCGCCGGAACCAGGCAGGTCCGACGACAGCGCAATGGACGCCCCCCCGGCCAGGGTAAGGCTCTGGGCTTGACGGGCGAACCGCCGCAAGGTGACGTCGAGATCGATCGGGGCAGTGCTCACGCCGGCCAACCTGACCAAGAGAAATGCAGCGGCCCGGTAGCCACGGATTTGAGAACGTCTTTCATTCGCTAAAAAAGCTGAGACTGAAATCTCCAACCAGACATTTGAACTACGTAAACTAGCGGCGGTTTGGACTTTCTCGGTACCTGGGAAAGTGGGGCAGAGACCTGAACCCACCGAAGTTCTGCAATACCTTCCATGATATTACGACCAAGTAGACCACTACTCGCTAGAAGTACATCCCCATCCGCGCCAGGAATAAGAGGGTTTTTCATTGTCCAACAATGGACACCAACAATAGAAGTTGGACACCGTTGGTTCACGTGAATCTACGCGCACACAACTATATCCTTCCTTTTCATCAATATGGCTACACCAAGGCATGGCTCAGCAATTGCTTCACCCTATGGATAGATGCGACGTACCAGGGCGCGGTGGCAACCCTGCGCTCACCGAGGCGAATCATGACAAATCTTTTACAGGACCTGCGATTTGCCGTGCGGCAGATGCACCGCTCTCCCGGCTTCGCCCTCACTGCGATCTTTATTCTCGGGCTCGGAATTGCCGCCAATGTCATTGTCTTTGGAGTGCTCGACGCGCTGGTACTGCGGCCCATTGAAGTGCCTCATGCCGACCAAGTCATGACGCTGGCCCGTACCAACCAGACCTATCCCATTTTTTCCTATTCCGAGGTGCGCGACGTTCGCGATGCGAGCACAGTTTTTTCCGCGGTGGCCGCATGGACTGTCGAAAATTTTGGACTCGAAACCAATGGCGCCACCCGCCCTGTCTGGGGATGCGAAGTCAGCGGGCAATATTTCGAGGTGGTTGGCATTCAGCCGTTCCTTGGCCGCTTGTTGCAACGTGCCGATGATGATCATCCCGGAGCCTCGCAGGCGGCCGTGATTTCCTGGTCGGCCTGGAAGAGTCAATTCGAAGCAGATCCCAACATCGTGGGAAGGCCGGTCCGCATTAACAAGCAGCCGTACACCATCGTTGGCGTGACCCCGGAAGGTTTCTACGGGACAGAAAAAATTCTGCAGCCAGATATTTTTGTGCCCATGGCGAACGAAGCTTCTCTCGGCGGGGTTGATTGGCTGGAGTCGCGGAAAGATCATAATGTCTGGTCGGTGGTGCGCCTCAAGGACGGCTTCAGCATGCCCCGCGTGCAGGCGGAGTTGACCACGATTGCGGCTCGGATCGCCAAGCAGTTTCCGAAAGAGGAAGAAAAGCTGACTTTCAAGCTTACCCGTCCCGGCTTGATGGGCGACTTTTTCGGTGGACCCGCGCGTGCGTTTCTTGCTGGAGTGCTGGGGCTGGCCGGAATTGTTCTGCTCGCCGCCTGCGCCAATCTCGGGGGCCTGTTTGCGGCGCGAACCGCGGACCGCACCCGTGAAATTGCTATCCGACTGGCAGTTGGATCAAGCCATTCCCGTATCCTTCGCCAAATCCTGGTGGAAGCATTGGTGATTTCAGTCTTTGGAGGAGCCTGTGCCTGCGCGTTAGCCTGGATGGCCATTAACCGTCTGTCCGCTTGGCATCCGGTCACCGAATACCCGATCCGGTTTCATATTCAACCGCAGCCATCCTTGATTCTGATGGGTTCGCTGGTCTCATTGCTTGCCGGTATTTTGTTCGGGGTGATACCGCTTCGCCAGATTTTCAAGGCTGACCCGAACGAAGCCATCAAGAGCGGCAGCAACCAGTCTTCCGCCGGACGTCGTTGGGCGCTTCGCGATGTGCTGCTGGCGGCGCAGATCGCGCTCTGCTGCGTCACCGTCACCGCTGCCTTTGTCTCCCTGCGCGGACTGAGCAAGGCCCTGACCATGAACGTTGGCTTCAATCCGCAGCATGCCGTGCTGACGAAATTTGAACTCAATCAGGCCGGGTATTCGACCGAAACAGCCGAGCATTTTCAACGTCAACTGCTGGAGCGGGTGTCGCACCTCCCGGGAGTCACTGCGGCAGCTTATGCGCACACCACGCCGCTCTCGCAAGATACTTCCAGTGTTGGTGTGTTCCCGCAACAGACTACCGATTTCAGGCCCTCGAACCGCGCCTTTGTGGGCTACTCCTACAACGTCTCACCCGGATACTTCGCCGCCACGGAAACGCCATTGCTTGCTGGACGGGACGTAGGTTTTGCTGACACTGACAAGACTCCGCCGGTGGCAATTGTGAATAAAGAATTTGCCCGGAGCCTTTTCCACTCCGACGACATTGTTGGCCGCTATTTCAAGAACGCAGCCGGCGTGCAGATCCAAATCGTTGGCATGGTGGCGGATGGAAAATATCTTTCCCTCAATGAAGATCCCGAGCAGGCGGCGTTCTTCCCAATCTCGCAGCACCCGGGCACTAAGACGTCGTTCATAGTGCGCCTGCGCCCAGACGCCACAGACGCAGCCCTGAACGAAACCGCGTCCACTATCCGAAAAGCCATTCGTGACCTTGATCCAGCCATTCCTGTCCGTGAGTCCGGTGTCTGGCACAACAATCTCGGACTGACGTTCTTTCCCTCGCAGGTGGCGACAGTCGCTCTCGGCCTCTTCGGCGCATTTGGGCTACTGCTCTCCATCACCGGCACCTTTGGCCTGGCGTCGTACACGGTCAGCAAACGTCTGCGCGAACTCAGCATTCGTGTAGCGCTTGGTGCCCAAGCGAAGCAGGTTCTGTCTGCGGCTCTCGGCCGCATGCTGATCTTACTTGCCAGCGGGTCAATCGTTGGGATGCTGTTAGGTCTGGCCGCAAGCCGGGTACTATCCGCAATCGTCTACCAGGCTTCAGCACAAGACCCGTTCGTGCTGGCTGCAGTTGCATTCACCGTGCTGATGACCGGATTGCTTTCAGTCGCCGGTCCGGTGAGACGCGCCCTGCACATCGATCCAGCAAACCTACTCCGCGAACAATGAATTTCGCGGCGGTATAAAGTGGAAGGCAAGGACGCAAGTAAGTACTTTCCCATGCCGCATGTTTTGCTCGTGGATGTTGCGGGACATAGGCCACCCGAACTCCGGTTCCGCATCGAAGTTAAGTCACCCAAAACCTACAGGAGGGCATTCCATGCTCAACCCAACTAAGGCATTCAGCAGCTTCTCTGTGAACGATATTCAGAAGGCCAGGGATTTCTACGGCAAGACGCTGGGTCTGGAAGTCTCCGGTGGCCCCGAAGGTACGCTGGTCGTGCCTCTTTCCGGCGGCACCAAAGCTCTGATGTATCCCAAGCCCAATCACCAGCCGGCCACCTTCACCGTCCTGAATTTTCCAGTGGAAAGCGTCGACAAAGCAGTGGACGAACTCAGCCAGCGCGGGGTGCGCTTTGAAATCTACAACGAACCAAATCTGAAAACCGATGCCCGCGGAATCTCCCGCGGCAACGGACCAACCATCGCGTGGTTTAAAGATCCTGCAGGGAATATTTTGTCGGTCCTGGAGGCGGCATAGAAAAACTGTGCAAAACTGTGTGGAGACGCAACTTGGCTGCGTCTCTTTTTCTATCGCCGTAGGCGCCCAACCGTTCGATACAAACGCCCTGCCTCGACACTACCACCTCAATCTGGAGGCTTCAACGGCGGAGCCATCATCGGTTCGTCTTATGAAGTGGGCAACACCCCTGGCCAGGAAGGCTAGTGGGTGATGTAAGTCGCGAAGTAATACATCAACACGCCAAATACGGCCAAGCCTGAAATCCCGTAGGCGGTCAGGATCCACGCACCACGGCCTTCGCGGGGAGTTGTATGAGAAGCCTGAGTTGCGGAGGATGCGACAGAACTGCTAGGGGCCCGATGCTCCATTAAGAACCTCCCGGTTCGGAAACATCGTGGCGCATTTATGCGTCACGTTTAGTGCGCCCGCCAAGGCGGCAGGCGCAACATGACCCCTGATTTTACTCCTTGGTAGAAATAAGGGAAGAGGGAATATCGTTTAGCTTTGAGGCGCTTGGACGTCAGCGCAACGTCTTGAGAGCACAGGTCAGGGCTAGCAGTTACCTGGCTCTCGTGGTTCCGATTCGGGAGTTTTCCACGGCCTTATTTGCAACTTCGCTTTTTATTCGCTATCATGTCTGGAATAATCCGCAAATAACTCACATGTTTTCTTAAAAGGAGCCGCACCCATGGCTGACGAACGTGGCAAAGCAATAGAGATGGCGTTTTCGCAGATCGAAAAGCAGTTTGGCAAGGGCTCGATCATGCGCCTGGGCTCGAAGGAGGCCATTGTACCGATTTCGGTGATCTCTACCGGAGCCATCTCTTTTGACGCAGCCCTCGGGGTAGGTGGATTCCCTCGCGGTCGCGTGGTTGAGGTGTTCGGTCCGGAATCCTCCGGCAAAACTACCATTACTTTACAGGTGATTGCCGAGGCCCAGAAAGCCGGAGGCATGGCCGCCTTCATCGATGCCGAACACGCTATCGACCCGGCATACGCCAAGAAGCTTGGAGTCGACGTAGACAACTTGCTGGTGTCGCAACCCGACTACGGCGAGCAAGCCCTGGAAATTGCCGAGGCGCTGGTACGCTCGAATGCAATTGACGTTCTGGTGGTCGACTCGGTAGCCGCACTGGTTCCGAAGGCCGAGTTGGACGGCGAAATGGGCGACAGTCACATGGGACTGCAGGCCCGGCTGATGTCGCAAGCCCTGCGCAAGCTGACTGGCATTGTTTCGAAGTCGCGTACCTGTCTGATCTTCATCAACCAGATCCGCGAAAAGATCGGCGTAATGTTCGGCAACCCGGAAACCACCACTGGTGGCCGCGCGCTGAAGTTCTACTCCTCAGTTCGCATCGACATCCGCCGCATCGCCGCTATCAAAGAAGGCGATGTAGTAACCGGCTCCCGTACCCGCGTCAAAGTTGTAAAAAACAAGGTAGCTGCTCCTTTCCGCGAAGCCGAGTTCGATATTTTGTACGGTGAGGGGATTTCTCGGGAAGGGGATCTGCTTGATATCGCGGTGAACAACAACATCGTGGAGAAGTCGGGGTCGTGGTACAGCTACAAGGGTGAGCGGATCGGACAGGGGCGCGAGAATGCCCGGCAATTCATGAAGGACAATAAGGACACGATGGCCAAGCTGGATGCCGAGGTACGGAAGACGCTGGGACTGGTGTCAGTTGCAGGGGCGCCTCCGGCAGCCGCACCTGCTGCTGCTCAGGCTGCTCCGCAGGGAGCGCGGGTTACCACTATGCCGTCGACGCCTGCTCCTGAGCCGAAAGCGGCTGGAGCTCGGCGGTAGCAGCCGAATTTTCTATTTCTCAGTTTTTAGTTCTCAGCGAGGAGCGGACTTTTGTCCGCTCTTTGTTGTTCTAGCTTCGCCATTTCAGAGTGACGGGCCCGCTCATTGGGTGTTTCAATTCTCCGCCGGTCCGCTTGGCCTCGAGATGAGCGGCTTTTAATCCGAAGTACCATTTGGCGGGACGGTCGGCGTCGTCGATCAACATGAGGTGTGGATTCTGTTTCAGGCCCTCGGCTTGCAGCTCCATGGTGTGCCGGTCTTGCTCGACGAATTTTGCAAACACAAACTTCAATATCGATGGGCCGAAGGGGATGCCGCGGAACAGATTCCAGCAGGCGACTACGTCGATGCGGCAATGATTGCGGGTGATGGGCGTAACCGTGGTCAAAGAAGAGAACCAGTATTTCCCGGCGCGAATACTTTCGAGGCGTAAATTCGGTAACACAAAATCGATGGTTGTAGTAATCGAGTCGGCGTCGGCGTACATGCGTAACAGTTTGTAGGGTGCGCTGTTTGAACTGGGAGTATGCGCGCTCATGCGGAAGCCATTGGGTATCGGCTCGAAATGCTTTTGCTTTTCGTGGATGCTTTCGCGCTTCCGCCACCACCAGGCTTGATGGACAAACGGTCCATGCGCTGGGTCCATCAAGCCGATAATTCCGTGATCAACGCTCACCGGCATTTCGGCGGTCAAATAGGCGGTCTTGTATTTGCCGGTGAATTTTTCAACTTCGGGCGCCGAGTGTTGGGTTTCCACCTGTTTGGTGAAACCGGCTCCTGCCGGGCCGGGCTCGGGAACGAAAACCCAGATGTAGGAATCGCATTCTTCACAGGGATAGCTTCCCGCGTAAATGCGATCGATCCTGAGGTTTTGATCCGAAGTCAGGGAAGGGATCAGCTTGCATTGTCCGGTTTGGGCGTCGAAGCGCCAGCCGTGGTATCCGCATTCGACTTGCTGACCATCGAACTGGCCACAGTTGAGCGGCATGCCGCGATGGGGACAGGCGTCGCGCAGCGCGAACGGTGAACCTTCTTTATCCCGTCCGATGACCAACGGTATTTCCAACAGCGTCGCCTGGTGGAGCTGGTTGCGCCTAACCTGGTCAGCGGGAAGGGCTCGATACCAGAACCCGAACAGCATCAATGAGTCGGGGGTTTGCTGGAGGGGAGCGTCGAGGTCAGGCATCGGGGGCAGCGTAACACAGGCTGGTGATCAAATTCCTTGGCTCTTGCAGAGAGGCCACCTACTGGTCAAGCACTAGCCGCGTCCTGACTGCCGAGTGGCAAGAAATATTGCGTGCCCTTGATCGGCGCGGAAACCTTGCGCAGCAGCTCTTGTAAATCTTCGTTGCGTTCCACGAAATCAATCTCCGAAGTATTGACGATCAGCAGATCCGAAGAGGTGTAGTGAAAGAAGAAGTGCTCATATGCCTTAATCACTTCTTCCAGATAATCTTCGTTGATGCCCTTCTCCCCAGGTGCATTCTTTTTCTTCAGGCGCTTCTTGAGCACTTCGGGAGTGGCTTGCAGATAAATGACCAAGTCGGGCGTGGGGATCTGCTCGCGAAACAGATTGTAGTAGCGATTGTAGGTCTCGAGCTCTACATCGTTCAGGTTCAGGCAGGCAAAAAGCTTGTCCTTCTCAAAAATAAAGTCGGTGACAATGGCTTTCTGTGATCGTGCGCCGACGTCGAGGGTGCGCAGCTGTTCGAAACGCCGCACGAGAAAGGTAAATTGAGTTTGGAATGCGGCTCCCGGCTCTCCTTTATAAAAGGCCGGAAGAAAGGCATTATCCTCGGGCTCCATCACCCGTTGAGCGTTGAGCCGTTCCGCCAAGACCCGCGCCAGCGTGCTCTTGCCAACTCTTATCGGTCCTTCGACAGCGATGTAGCGGGGCAGATCAAAAAGATTGGCCATAGTGGGGAGATGCACTGGCAGAATAACGCGGCTTAGGTCCGCACACAATTGTGGAAAGAGTTAACAGCATTTCGTTCGGAAATGTTGCTTCCACTACAATCTTGCCATGCTAGGGACTGTTCTCAGTGTGGCGGCAGCCGCCGCAGCTTCGGCTGCGGGATATCAAACCATGGCGCCGCAGGGCCAGTGGTACGGACGCAGCTTCAGCGGGTTAAACGGTAAAACGAAAAAAATTGCGCTTACCTACGATGACGGACCGAACGATCCCTACACTCCGCAATTAATGGACGTTTTAGCCAAGCACAACGTGCGCGCAACATTTTTCCTCATAGGCCGTTTCGTATCGCGCCGTCCAAACATCGTTGGTGACCTCGCCAAAGCCGGACACGTCCTCGGCAACCACACTTACACGCACCCTCCGCTTATTTTCCAGACGTCAGTCCAAGTTCGCATCCAGTTGACTTCATGCCGCCAGGCTATTGCGGACGCAGTCGGCGAGCACTCCAACCTCTTCCGGCCACCTTATGGGGGCCGCCGTCCCGCAGTCTTCCGAATCGCGCGTGAGCTGGGGTTTGAACCCGTGATGTGGAACGCCATCGGCTATGACTGGCTGGATACAACGACGCCGCAGCGAATTGAACACAATGTCACGAAGAGCATTCGCGGTGGCGATGTCGTGGTATTGCACGACGGCGGTCACAAGCATCTCGGAACTGATCGCTCTAAAACGGTTAGCGCAACTGACCTTCTGATTTCGCGCTACAAGACGGACGGCTATGAGTTTGTTACCATCCCTGAATTGATGAAGGGGTGAAGAACCGAAGCTAACTGAACCTGTCATCCCGAATGCGGTTCTTTGCGGAGAGAGACTATACGACCTCAACCGCACCGTGCATTAAATATGAACCAACAGATACCGCAATCCAGACGCTACTGCCCTTGGCGCTTATCGATTCTGCTGGCAACTTTGACCCCACTCAACCCGCCCACATATTTGGAAATCCCCTTGTAGAGGGACTCGGCAATTTTTTGCCGGTATTCGGCCGTCCGCAGCTTGCGTTCATCCGTAGGGTTACTAACGAAAGATATCTCCGCTAGAATCGAAGGCATGTTGGCGCCGATCAACACGATGAATGGCGCTTTCTTAACACCGCGATCGCGGATGCCAGAGGTCTTCGCCGACAGGCTGCTGTGCAGCGCCTGTTGAACATTCGAGGCGAATTCGTGCGACTCCTCGATCTTTTCCTTCAGCGCAATCTTCTTCACCAGGTCCTGCAATTCGTGAATTGATTTCTCAGAGACCGCGTTTTCACGGGCCGCTACTTCCAGTGCATCGGGGGAAGAAGTGAAATTCAGATAATACGTTTCGACCCCGCGAGCATCGGCATCGCGGCTGGAATTGGCATGAACGGATACGAACAGATCTGCCTGCTCCTGATTCGCGATGGCGGTACGTGTCTCCAAGGGAACGAAGGTATCGTCGCTGCGAGTTAGCAGGACGTCAGCACCCATGCGTGTATCGAGCAGTTTCGCCAACCGGCGGGAAACATCCAGTACCAGGTCTTTTTCCAGCAAACCACGGGGACCAATGGTCCCGGTGTCGTGTCCGCCATGGCCGGGATCGATTACGATCTTGCCAATCTTTAGCCCCAGGGCGCGAATCAGCGATCGATCGCCGCTGGAGGTGGGCCGCGCCTCACGCCCGTTTCCAAGCGATGACGTCTTGCCCTTTCGCCCCTTTATACCGACTCTAGGCGTGGTTTCCTGCCGGGTAACAATGACCGGATCATCGTCGTTCTCGGGTTCAATGATGACTTTTTTGGTTGCGGGAACGGGCGCTGCTTGCCCCGCTGCAAACTCCTTCTCGCCGGCCGCCGGCAGCGCGCTCGCCATCTGTCTGCCACGAATATCGATAACCAGCCGGGCAGGATTTGACAGGAAGAAGCTGTCAAGGTCGGCGAGGCTGTCGACGTCGAGCACGATTCGTGCACAGTCGGTTTTGTACTGGGCCACGCGAATCTGCTTCAGAAATCCATCATCAACATTAAATATCTTGCCGATCTGAACTCGATCCAGCTTCGCGTTCGCCAGGTCGAAATACACGCGCGCCGGGTTCTGAATGCGCTGCGATTCAAATTTCACGTTGCGATCAAGGTCAATGGCCACCCGTGTGTAATCCGGGGTTGACCAGTGCCGGATCCCGGTCACATGGGCAATCGGTTCTTTCGTCGATACTTCCGGCTCGGCAGTCTTGGTGACGACGACGTCATTGTCGTCGGCTTTCTCTGCCGGATCGGCAAGCGCCTTTCGTGCATCGTCGGACAAATCATTATTCGGGTAACGCCGTAAGAATTCTTCAAACACCTCTTTGGCGCGATCACCGTCCTCAAGATCGTCGCGGTATATCTGTCCAATGGCAAACAAGGCATTTGCACGATAGCGGCTGAAGGGATATTCACGGCGCAGAAATTCGTATTGCTGAATGGCCGAGCGAAGATTTTTCTCGTCGTCGAACTGGCGGCCCATTTCAGCCAGCAACTGGGCCACGCTCAGTACACTGGTGGCGGCTTTAGCGGATGCCGGGCTTCCGTAATAGATCTGCCGGTACGAAGAAATCAGCTTCTGATAGTCACGCCGGGTGCGGTCCTCTTCCGGCCGGTTGTTGAAAGCTGCGCGCGCCCGATCGGCTGAGTTGAGATGAGAAGTCACCCAGGCATCGGATCGGTGGTTGCTGGCCTGTATCTGGAGGACGGGCAGCACGACCAAAAGCAGCAGTGCTGGCCAGCGCAGTGCGCGTTGGTGTCGGAGGAGATTCTTCACTTAGTTAAGGCCGTAATCGCGTGTCTTGCTATTGCTCTGGTACTAGTCGGTATTGGTCATCATGAGGACGCCGCGCTCATCGCGTTGCATCCGCACCGGATCATGCACCGGCGTGAACACCGCGCGCGAACTCAATACGCTATTTCCGCCATAGTAAAGCTGGGTGATTCGCTTCACGTAGCTCTGGGTCTCCGCGAAATGCGGCACTCCAGCGCTGCGCGCTACCGCCCCGGCACCCGCGTTGTAAGCCGCGAGGCTCAGCTTGACGTCGCCGCCATAGCTCTCCATGAGTCTCTTTAGATGACGAACCCCAGCGTCGATGTTTTGTTGCGGATCGAATGGGTTGACCACGTTCAGGGAACGCGCGGTCTGCGGCATTAGTTGCATCAATCCCATGGCCCCTTTTCGAGAAACCGCATTGGGATTGAAGTTAGACTCCACCTTTACAACCGCCCGCACTAGGTTCGGATCGACATTATGGCGGGTTGCAGCCTGCTCAATCGCAGCGTTGATGTCGGCCTGGGTAAAGAACGTGCTGCGCACCGGACTCAAAAGAGGTGCGTCTGACTTGTTGCCGAGGTATTGGTTAACTTCCGCCGCCGCCGAACGCGCGGCGCGCATGGTTGCGCGACGCACCGGCTTGAACCGGTGTTCAGAGTTGCTCCAGTAAACCAGGGTTTGCTGGGTTGCCGGAGTTCCACGAGTAGCGGAAGTACCCCGTGTTGCAGGAGTCGCAATGAAGTCATTGGTATAGACGGTATGTCCGCTGTCGTCGTTGTTGGCAGCGATTCCGTCAACGCCCGCTTGGGCCTGCACCGATGGTGTCGTGAGTGAAAGGGAGGTCGCGATTACGGCTGAAGCCATCAGGGCGAGTTGCAGGTGTTTTCGCATACCGGGTAAACCAACTCCAAAAATGCGGGTACGTAAGCACACTCCCGCAACTGCCTACCCGGAAACCTGACGGAGAACCTTGCTACCAGAGTGAATTAATTATAGGGGCGCGGAACCAGCCGGGCAATGAATCGACGGGGAGTTGAACCACCGAAGTAATCCGGCTAACAGGCTCATAAACAGGGGGTTAAGTCCACGATTGGTTACCTTGTCGGCGGAATGATGGGGGCGCTCCTTGATATCTGTCCACTTGTCCGTCCTTAACGTTCTTTTGATGAAGTTCTTACTCAAAATTTATGCCAATCGAATTCTAATCACGAGGATTGATCGACGGTGCTCATTCACAAATTGAATGGGATGCATTCGTGATCCTCACGGTCAGAGAGTGCGTTCGTATGGTTAGCGCTTTGTTTTCAATCGCACTTCCGCATTTCTTAAGAGCACTGACCTGTCACTTTCGCGAAAATTGTTTTTATCTACTCCAAAAAAACTATGAATTGGACGCTCCACATTCAAAGCGAATAAGTTGCACTGACTATCTGAGGAATTCAGCGCGATCGGTTGACAGAAAATTCGTTACTCCAAGGATGAGACTCATTGATGACTAAGAAAAGTGCGATTTGCGGCGCACTGTGTGCTGGGTTGTTGACTCTGGCATTGGCAGCGCCCCTTTGCAGCAGCGCTCAAACCGATTCCCCGCCCACGTCGCCCGATATTTCCAAGCGGGTAGAGGATCTGGAAAAAGAACTTGCTGAATTGAAGGCGCAACTGGCGGCGCAAAAACCGGCCGAGCCTGCAGCCGCCCCTGCAACTCCAGCTGCTTCCGCTGTGGTGGCATCCACCGCCCCTCCGCCCACATCTGCTCCGACCGGACTGGCTGGGCTCTTAGGGCCGACAACCATCAGTGGTTTCGTCGATACTTACTATGGCTACAACTCCAATCAGCCTTCGGGCCGGGTCAACCAGTACCACAACTTCGACATCAACTCCGGGCAATTCGGGTTAAACATGCTCGAACTCGTGGCAGACAAGACACCCGATGCCACGGCCAGTCGCGTCGGCTACCACATCGCTCTTGGCTTTGGACAGGCGATCAACCAGATCAACGCGACCGAGCCGGGGCCCGGCTTTCCGGGGGTGACGACCACTACAAATTTTGACCAGTATCTGAAAGAAGGGTATTTGGAATACCTGGCGCCGGTGGGCAAGGGGCTTCAGATCAACGTCGGAAAGTTCGTCACTCCGGCAGGAGCTGAAGTTATCGAGAGCAAAGATAACTGGAACTACACCCGCGGCATTCTTTTTGCCTGGGCAATCCCCTATTTCCATTATGGGGTGAGCGGCAAGTACACCTTCAACAGTAAGTTCGCGCTTACCGGATATCTGGTGAATGGGTGGAACAACAGCGTTGATAACAACAGCGGAAAAACCACCGGGTTCTCGGCCGCGTGGACGCCGAACAGCAAGTTCACTCTGATTCAAAACTACTTGGTCGGACCCGAACAGCTCGATTTCAACGGGAACCTCCGCCACCTGTATGACACGGTATTGATCTACAACCCGACGGCGAAGTTGTCCCTGATGGCCAACTATGATTACGGACATGACCACCTGCAGAATTCACTCAGTTCCGTGCATTGGAGCGGCATCGCGGGCTATATCAAATATGCGATGAATGACAAGTGGACGGTGGCTGGCCGAGGTGAGTACTTCAACGATCACGATGGATTCGAAACCGGAGCTACGCAAAACCTGAGCGAGTTCACTTTCACCCTGCAACGGATGCTGGCCGCCAAGATCATCAGCCGGTTAGAGTTCCGCCGCGACATGTCGAGCGCTGATGTGTTCCCTTATCGCAGCGGCCCGCCTAACCATTCACCAGTCGACTCTCAAAACACGGTCACTCTCGGTCTGATTTACGCGTTCAGCAGCGCGGACGCGAAGTAGCTTGCATCAGGGGCGGCAACGGGGTCGCCCCTTCCTATGCGGGTTGAGCTTGGATTTAAGTTCAATGGTCCCGTGGCAGGCGCCAGCTTCCAGGCCAATCCGCGCCAAATCTGCCGTAGCCTTCCCGCAACAAGATCCCTCGGCTACGCTTGGATATGACGAGTGCATTCTTGTTTTGAAAACCTGATGGGCCTCTGCCCGAAAACTGCATTAAACTCAGGGAGTGCCGCCGACTCCCAATCCCGGCTACTCGTTCCTCCGGAGCGGTGGGATGGCTCTCCTCTTCGTCTCCCTGGCAATCGGCCCTGAACTTCTGCTCACTCGTTTATTTCCCTATCCATTTCTGTTTCTCTTTTTCGGAGCAGTCGTGGCTAGCGCCTGGTTCGGAGGCATGCTCGCAGGGCTGTTTGCCGTCGTCTTTTGCATTCTCGCGGTCGATTACTTTTTCATTCCTCCTGGAGTCGGTTTTGTCGTGAATGCGGCCGCGGGCACCTACCTGGCTGCGTTTGTTATTTGCGCCATGGCGGCCAGCTGGGTCAGTTCATCGAAGAAGAAAAGCGAAGAAGCTCTTAAAGAGACCCGCGATCAACTGGAAGCACGTGTCTCTGAGCGCACCGCCGCGTTGATGAAAACTCAATCCGAACTCACCCATCTTTCACGCGTCTTGAGCATGGGTGAACTGACGGCTTCGATCGCCCACGAAATCAAACAACCTCTCACCGCGGTCGTATCTCACGGAGACGCTTGCCTGGAGTGGCTTTACGCCGACCCACCGAATCTTGATAAGGCGCGACACACGGTTGAGCGGATTGTGCAGGAAGGCACCCGTGCTGGAACTGTACTCAGCCGGATTCGTGCATTGTTCAAAAAGGGCAGCCCCTTGAAGTCCTGGGTGGACACGAACGAGCTGATCCAGGACCTGATAGTGCTGCTTCGGGACGAAGCGCTGCGGCGAAGGATTTCCATCCACACCGACCTTGATCCTGCTTTGCCAAGAGTCGAAGTAGACCGGGTTCAGCTGCAGCAGGTGGTACTAAATCTGGTGATGAATGGCATGGACGCAATTGACAGCGCCGGCAACACTGAGAAGGTACTGCTCATCAAATCACGTAAGGAGTCGGAAGCAGGCATCTCGGTGTTGATCGAAGATACAGGCGTTGGCCTGACGGCCGACAGCGCCGATAAGATATTCGACCCTTTTTTCACCACGAAAGCTCAGGGCATTGGAATGGGTCTCTCCATCAGCCGCTCAATCGTCGAATCCCACGAAGGACGCCTATGGGCGGCGCCGCGTCCGGGCGGTGGTACTATCTTCCAGTTCACCGTTCCTGTGCGCTCGCATATCTCGCATGAATAATCCCACATCGATGGTTTACGTTATTGACGACGACGCCTCGGTGCGCGATGCCTTAAGCAATTTGCTGGAATCGGTCGGGCTCTACGCTGAGCTGTTCGGGTCAACCGAGGAATTCCTCAAGGCCGAGCGGCCAGCCCTTCCTAGCTGTCTGGTTCTAGATGTGACCCTTCCTGGCATGAATGGCCTTGAATTCCAGGAAATGCTGACCAAGACCGGAAATCCGATCCCGATTGTTTTCATTACAGCCTTCGGCGATATCCCGATGACTTCCAAGGCGATGAAGGCCGGGGCGGTCGAGTTTCTGGCTAAACCTTTCCAGAAAGATGACCTGCTAACCGCAATCGATCAGGCACTGGCCAAGGACAGCGCGCAACGAGCGGTAGAGGCTAGCATTTCTGCCCTGCGCGCCCGCCAGGATGAACTCACTCCGCGCGAGCGCGAGGTGATGGATCTCGTCGTGACTGGCATGATCAACAAGCAAATCGCAGACAAGCTTGGGATCAGTGAGGTTACAGTCAAAATCCACCGCCGCCAGGTCATGCAAAAGATGGCTGCCCCCTCCCTTGCCGACCTGGTTCGCATGTCAGACCGGCTCCGAGTTCCACAGAACCGATAGCTTGTAAGTTATTGCGTCCATAAGATTTTTCAATCGAAACCTATACTAAGGTATTATTGCCGCCCAAGCTTCTACTCACTAGCTTTAGGGGCATGAGCAGCGCAGCTGATTGGGCTTTACGTGACACATCCACGATGATGGTTGCGGATCGGGAAAGCATCTCCCCTGACCCGGATCTGGCGATCTTGCACGGCATGGCCAGCAGAATGGCCGCGTCGGGTCCGCTCCCTAGAGTGCTGACCGAGGTGGTCGACTTTGCGACTTCGGTGGTCCGCTGTGATTCGTGTTTTATTTATGTGCTCGAATGCGATGAACTCGTCCTGCGCGCCTCCAAGAACCCCCACCCCGAAGCCGTCAACCGTCTGAAGCTCAAAGTCGGGGAAGGCATCACTGGATGGGTTGCCCAACACCAGCAGGCAGTTAGTGTGTCCAAGCAAGCCTTCAGCGACTCACGTTTCCAATTTTTTAATCAGCTCCCCGAGGACCGCTTCGAAGCTTTCCTGTCGGTGCCCATTCTCAGCCGGGGCCGTTTGGTTGGTGTTATCAATCTGCAGAACCGACTTCCCCACGTTTACAGCCGCCGGGAAACTTCACTGATGACGACCATCGGCTTCCTGGTGGGCGCAGAAATTGAAATGGCACGGCTGGAAAGCGAGAACTCGCAACTCGCCGGCCGCCTCGAAACCCGCAAGCTGGTGGAGCGCGCCAAAGGAATTTTGCAGCGCGATCTGAATATCTCCGAGGAACAGGCCTACGTGATGTTGCAGCGGGAAAGCCAGCAGCGGAGGCGCTCCATGAAGGAAATCGCCGACGCGATTATTTTGAGCGATTCTATGACCCGGACCGCGTGAAAGAACGATTTGCAGCGCTCCGAAAAATAACCTGGAATGATCTACACAATAAAAAGTTTGAATTTGACTTTCCCGGTTCCCGACCGCAGAATCCAGCCACCGATTTCGTAAGAAAGTTGTAAAGAAGTCTCGAAGCCAACAAGAGTTTCCCTCTTTTCGGTGTCGAAAAGAGGCGACCCCATCAGGACACGACGCCGTGTCCCAATCCAATAAAGTTTACTGACTGAGCGTGCACAGACGCGGGCGTCCGTGTCTCACCACATTGCATAAGGAGAGAAACAATAAATGTCTGCCATCCGACGACAAGCAACACAGCTCTCGCTGTCTGAGAAGTTCACCCGCCTGCGTTTGCGCATGCGGGACCCGGAGTGGCGCCGGTACGGGAGACTTTTACTGACCGGCAAAGTGCTTGGGGTAGGCCTGACCTTGATGACTATGTTCGTGGTCACAAGCCTGTTCTTTAGTCATGTTTTCGCACAAACCGGCACTCCTGAAGTCAAAGCCGCCGACATAGTCAACCCCGTAAATACGATGTGGACGCTGGTTGCGGCCTTCCTGGTCTTCGGCATGCAGGTTGGTTTCACCATGCTGGAGGCAGGTTTCTGTCGAAGCCGCGAAACCGTGAACGTTCTTGTCGAGTGCGTCGTCGACACTTGCCTTTGCGGTATTCTCTTTTACGCCGTCGGCTTCGCCTTCATGTTCAGCCATGGCAACGGGTTCATCGGCTACCACTGGTTCTTCCTGCAAGCCGCGCCAGCCACTTATGAGACTACCGGCGTAGCGTTCCTCGCGGTCTGGATCTTCCAGTTCGCTTTCGCCGACACCTGCTCCACGATTACGTCAGGGGCAATGATCGGCCGCACCGGCTTCGTTGGCGATCTGCTCTATAGCCTGTGCGTGACCGGATTCATTTACCCGATCATCGGACACTGGGCTTGGGGACCGGATGGCTGGCTAGCCTTGATGGGCAGCGAAGGTCACGCGTTTACGTCGCTGGGCATCGGCTTCCATGATTTCGCTGGATCGACCGTCGTTCACACCATCGGCGGATTCATCGCCCTGGCAGGCGCCATCGTTCTCGGTCCGCGGCTAGGCCGCAAGTTCGCACGCGACGGAGGCGGCCCCATGATGCCCCACGATCTCACGATCGCCGTCAGCGGCGGTCTGATTTTGTGGTTCGGCTGGTACGGATTCAATCCTGGCAGCACACTTTCGGCAATGGACCTAGTCGGCATTGGCCGCGTCGCCGCCAACACCACGCTAGCAGCCTGTGCTGGCGGCCTGACTTCCATCTTCTACGGTTACATGAAGATGAAAAAGTGGGACGCCAGTTACACAACGAACGGATTCCTGGCTGGACTGGTGGCGATCACTTGTCCCTGCTACTGGGTCAGCCCGACCGGATCTGTGCTCCTCGGCGGAATTGCCGGCGTGTTGGTTATCGTGGCGGTGGACGCCCTCGAATACCTCCGCATCGACGATCCCATCGGCGCGGTTCCGGTACACGGTATCTGCGGCATTTGGGGAACGCTTTCACTGGGACTCTTCGCCAGCGGCCAATATGGTGTGACTGGCCCGCTGGGTCCGGACAACTCAACACCTCTTACCGGTTTATTTTACGGCGGAGGGTTCAAGGTGCTTGAGGCCCAGTTCATCGGCAGCGCCGTGACGGTGGTGGCAACCTTCAGCGTTGCCATGGTGGTCATGCTCGCGGTCAACGCCATGGGCATGCTTCGCTTGCCGGCAGACATGGAAGCCTATGGAATGGACCTACACGAGCACGGAATTTCAGCTTACCCCGAGTACGTTATTTCCGCGCTTGGTGCGCCCACCGGCATGTCGCAGGCATTGCCGACGTCTATTACCAGTCACAACATGGTTACGGCGAAGCCACTAACCAACGTCAGCTAGCGGGCTGGTAACTGTTTTCGGAGGCGGGCCTACTGCCCGCCTCCGGACCACAAAGCTCTTAACGTCGAGATAAGGAAAACCAATGACAAAAGTCGAAGCAATCATTCAACCCACCCGGTTCGAAGCGGTCAAAGACGCGCTCATCGAGTTGGGAATTGCGGGCATGACCATTTCAGAGGTGCGTGGCCACGGACGCCAAAAAGGCCATACCGAAACCTACCGCGGCAGAGAATACTCGGTCGATTTATTACCCAAAGTAAAGGTAGAAATAGTGATCGACGACGCCCAGGCATCATCGGCCGTTGACGCCATTGTTAAGGCAGCCGCCACCGGCAAAATCGGAGACGGCAAAATATTCTTAACAAAGGTGAGCGAAGTCGTCCGCATTCGCAACCAGGAACGCGGTGTAGCCGCGCTGTAATCCAACCGATCTCCACAGGTGCCCCGTACAAGCTTCGCTTGGGCGGGGCTTTGACTTTGGTTAATCCCGCGCTCAATCCTCCCTACGTCTAAAGTATTATCTATACCTCCCAAAAAAACTATCAATTGGACGCCGTAAGCCTACGCCTATAGGTTTACGAACATTCTCCATCGAATTGCTGGAGATCGTGGCTTCCCAGTTTTTGCGAAAGACCCCCATCCATACCAACGAGGAAACACATGTCTAAAGGTACAAAAGGAATAGGCGAACTATCCTTCTCTCAGAAGTTCTCCCGGCTGCGTGTTCGCCTGGGAAGGGCCAAATGGCGGCGTTACGGGATGCTGCTGCTTGCGGGCAAGGCACTGGGCATTCTGGTTCTGTTCTCCATCCTGGCGACCGGTTATTCGGCGTGGGAGTGGATCAGCCCCGAGCCAGTCCACGCTCAGGAGACGGCAATGCATTCGCCCTCGCCTGCCGACGCCCCAACCGCCCCGCCTTCCGATCCTTACAAGGCCGCCACCGGCGGAGACATTATTAATCCCCTGAACACCGCGTGGGTCTTGCTGGGAGCGTTTCTCGTCTTCGGGATGCAGGCTGGATTCACCATGCTGGAGGCGGGCTTCTGTCGAGAGCGTGAAACTGTCAACGTGCTGGTGGAATGTTTGTTTGATACCTGCGTCTGCGGACTTCTCCATTGGGGATGGGGCTTTGCATTTATGTTCGGCGGGGGCAACGCGTTCGTCGGCTGGCACATGCCGGGCGATCCCAGCAAAAGCTTGATCTTTATGAAGGACGTTAGCGTCCTGTCGACCTACGGTTCCTCGGGCATTCCGATCCTCGCGCACTATCTCTTTCAGTTCGCATTCGCTGATTGCGCCTCGACCATCTGCTCCGGCGCAATGGTCGGACGCACAAGATTCGCGGGCGACGTCCTCTACTCGATCGGCGTTTCTGGATTTATTTATCCGATCTTTGGCCACTGGTGCTGGGGCCCGGACGGCTTCCTCGCCACCATGGGTTCACAAGGTGGTTTCCTGTCGAGCCTGGGAATGAACTTCCACGACTTCGCGGGGTCGACAGTCGTGCACTCAATCGGCGGCTGGGTCGCAATCGCTGGTGCCATCATGCTGGGGCCAAGATTGGGCCGCAAGTTCAAGCGTGACGGCGGTGAGCCGATGCTTCCTCACGATCTCACCATCGCCGTCATCGGCGGCCTCATTCTGTGGTTCGGCTGGTACGGATTTAATCCCTGCTCGACGCTCTCGATCATGGATAACGCCGGCGTCGGCCGCGTGGCCACCAACACCACACTCGCCGCTTGCACCGGCGGACTGGCTGCAGTCTTTCTGATGTGGTTCCGAACCAAGAAATGGGATACGACAGGCATCCTAAACGGTTTCCTCGCGGGCCTGGTGGGGATTACCTGTCCTTGCTATTGGGTCAGCGGATTTGGGGCAGCATGCATCGGCGCAGTCGCGGGCGTAATCGTCATCCTGGCCATGGATCTGCTCGAGCACTGGCGCATCGATGATCCGGTCGGCGCCTGGCCGGTGCACGGTGCTTGCGGTATCTGGGGCACGCTGTCACTGGGCTTGTTCGCTAGCGGCGAGTACTCGGCGGCGGGGTCAAGTCCCTTCGGAGTACCTTCCATCGTTGCTGGGTCGCCGGAGGCTCTCACCGGCTTGTTGTACGGTGGCGGGATAAAGGTGCTGCTGGCGCAAATTGTCGGCAGCGTCATCGTCTGCACGGCCACTTTCGTCAGCGCCATGGCGATGTTCTGGGGGCTCAATGCGCTGAAGCTACTGCGCGTCTCCAGGGAAGGAGAATTGCTAGGCCTCGATCTCGACCAGCACGGGATCGGAGCGTACCCCGGGCACGTGCCGGCGTAAGATGATCCCCGGACTCCACTAAACGGAGTCCGGGGCAATCTCCACGCGGAGCGAACTGAATGGAAACAATCGGCGAAGAACTTGTTCGTCTCCAGAGCCTGTCTGCTTCCAACTCTTGCTTCGATAAAGCGAAGATGATCCTGTTAATCGGTATTGAACGCATTGAGACGCGATGATTGTTGTGATCGGCGGGCGGAAATGTTTTATGCAAAATTGGCAGCCATTTGTACAATCTTGAGTTCCATGAGGACAAATATCCATGACGAAAATTGAAGCGATCATCCAACCTGCCCGGCTCGAGGCCGTTAAAGACGCCTTGATTGAGAAGGGGGTTCAGGGAATGACCATCTCCGACGTACGCGGGCACGGTCGCCAAAAGGGCCATACCGAGGTGTATCGCGGACGCGAGTATAGCGTTGACCTTCTGCCAAAGATCAAAATCGAAACCGTGATCTCCGACGAACTGGTTGAGGGCACGGTGCAGGCCATCCTCGCGGCCGCAGCCACCGGCAAGATCGGTGACGGCAAGATTTTCCTCTTCAAAGTCGATGACGCAATTCGCATTCGCAACCAGGAGCGGGGCGCAGCCGCGCTGTAGGGATGAATGGGCTGGTGAGCAATTCGGCAGGACACAGGCTGGCCTTACTGGTGGCAATCCTGTGCCTGGGATATAGTATGGGCCGAGCGGATGACGCTGCGCCCGGTCCCAGCCGAGTTGCCGACTATCCAATCGCTACTTTCCGCTCTGCCAGCCAAATCGGCCGAATGGGTTTAACCCGTTCCCGCTTGACCAGTTCTACGTCAGTCTTGCGCCGCGGACCATTGAAATTGTTCCTAGTCTCTAAGGCAAATTCAACTTCCAACCTTTTCTCAGAATTCGTCTTGCACTGTCACCTTGAATGTTGTATTCCGACCCGCAGGTCTTCCTCTCGCGGACGGTCACCTCCTTCGACTTAATATCTCTCAGGTCCTCGTCAGCAGTTGCTGGAATTTTCGGCGTCTGCTTTATGATTGCGCTTCCCATTTGAAACTCAGCGTTGAGGAGAATGCACTGTGACCGCAAAATCGTTTATCTATGAGGGACGGACAAAGTTGTTCGCATTGGGACTGATCGCCATCGCTTGTCTGCCAAGTTTTGCGTACGCTGCTGACCTCGAATCGCTTGACGCCGCCACCAAGGCGGCTCAGAGCGCTGGTGACAATGCCTGGATGCTAACCAGCTCTGCGCTTGTACTCATGATGACTGGCCCAGGGCTCGCGCTTTTCTACGGCGGTTTGGTGCGCAAGAAAAATGTACTGGGAACCATGATGCAAAGCTTCGCCATGATGGCCATCATCACCGTGTTGTGGTCTCTGGTTGGATATAGTCTGGCTTTCGGCGAAGGGAGCTCCTTTGTCGGTAGCCTGCAATATCTGTTCTTGAACGGTGTCGGCAGCGCCCCGAATGCTGACTATGCGGCCACCATCCCCCACCAGACTTTCATGGTCTACCAGCTGATGTTTGCCATCATTACACCCGCACTGATCACCGGAGCTTTCGCCGAGCGCATGAAATTCAGCGCCATGATTCTGTTTATGGTGCTTTGGAGCCTGATTGTCTACTTCCCGATGGCGCACATGGTTTGGGGCAAGGGCGGACTGCTCAACGCGTTTCTGGGCGGCAAGATTCCGACCTTCGATTTCGCCGGTGGCACGGTTGTGCACGTTACCTCGGGAGTCTCTGCCTTGGTCTGCGCGTTATATCTCGGCAAGCGTGTGGGGTCACCCGATACCATGAAGCCGCACAACCTGGTGCTCAGCTTCGTTGGAGCTTGCCTGTTGTGGGTCGGTTGGTTCGGGTTCAACGCCGGCAGCGCGCTGGCCGCATCTGGCTTGGCAACTAGCGCTTTCGTAGCCACCCACTTTGCTGCGGCGACAGCAGCACTGGGATGGATGTTCGCCGAATGGAAATGGCACGGCAAGCCAAGCGCCTTGGGAGGGATTTCCGGCGCAGTGGCGGGACTGGTCGCAATCACCCCGGCGTCAGGTTTCGTGACCCCGATGGCTGCCTTACTGATTGGCTTCGCGGCAGGACTGTTCTGTTATTACATGGTGGCCAGCGTCAAAAGAAAGTTCGGATATGACGATTCTCTCGATGCTTTCGGCGTGCATGGAGCGGGTGGAACTCTGGGAGCAATTCTGACTGGGGTCTTTGCCACCAGCGCGGTAAATAACGCGCTGAAAAACAGTGCGGGCAATCCAATGCCGTTAGGTTTAGTCGATGGAAACGCTCACCAGATATTGAATCAGGGAATCGGCGTCGCAATCGCATGGACGCTTGGCATCGTCGGCACCTTGGTCATTCTAAAAGTCTGCGATATGACCCTCGGACTGCGGGTCGATACCGACCAGGAACATCAGGGTCTTGACCTCTCCATGCACGGTGAAGAGGGCTACATCATGGAATAGTGGGCGGTGATGTTCGCTCCCATCATCAATGTTCAGAACTACGAAATCTCTGCGTTCTCATCCAAAAAAGGGAGGGACAAGGGCGGCGAATTCTTAGGGAACGTTACTCGCGCACCAGCGGCCTGGTTAGGCATGTTGGCCCGCCTCCGCCGTTGATGCCTAACTCTGAGCCTGGGAATGTCCGGACATCGAATCCGGCTTCACGAAGTTTTTGATTGGTCCTCAGGTTTTCCTCGATTGCCAGCAGGCGGTTGTTTCCTAAGGCAAGAACATTGCAGGCCAGGCTATCGCGCTCCGAATAGTCGATCTCTACCAAGCTGTAGCCTCGCGCCTGGAGTAGTTGCACAGTTTCGACGGCCAGCCACGGGAGATCGACCAGGATCGTCTTGTCGTCGAGCAGGCTCATCAGTGACATCAAGTGTAAACAGGCGGATGGTCCAACTCCATACGGCAAGTGTGCGGAAATAACTTCGACTCCCGGCAACAGCTCCTGCATCTGCGCGATCCCTTCTGAATTGGTGCGAAACCCCCGGCCAATGAGTAGGGTCCTATCGTCCAGCCACACCATGTCGCCGGCCTCTGTGGTGCCAGGAGGCTTTATTTCGCCCGCGATTGGGACGCCGAACTGTTCTGCGAATTTGCGATGAACTGCACCTTCGGGAACGCGATTCGATTTTCCGGGATTTAAAATCACCATCCCCCGGTTCGTACTCAGGGATGAATCGTGGGTATAGACCGCGTCCAGTGAAAGAGTGTCGGAGTTTGGCAGACTTACCACTTCCGCGCCAGCCTCGCGCAACTGGCGGCAGAGTTCGTCGTGCTGGGCCTGAGCTACTGAAAAGTTGGCAGCATGCACGAAGCCCAAGTGCATCCATTTGCTTGCTTTGGGGGAATTCCAACCCGCAGCCTGGGGAGTACACACCAGGACTTTTCTCAGCGGCGAAACCATGGAATTTTTGGTCATGAAATGTTATCGACGCGCGGTCGCATTATGCTTACAATAACTCAGGCAGCCTTGCAGCTGCATACAGGCTCTATCCGTCATGGTGGAGGGGCACTGGAGGAAACGTGAATATCACCCCGATTGGCGATCCTCGTCAAAAAGTTACTCCTGCTACGCTGCGCGAAAAGAAACTCAATCAACAGCCTATCACTTGCCTTACCGCCTACGACTATGCGACGTCGCGCCTGGTAGATGAGGCCGGCATTGACCTCGTCTTGGTTGGCGACTCGCTAGCCATGACCATGCTGGGCTACGAAAACACACTCTCGGTCACCGTGGACGAGATGTTGCACCATGTGCGTGCCGTCCGCCGGGGCGTAAGGAAGGCGCTGCTGTTAGCCGACATGCCCTTCGGTTCTTATCACCTGGGGGCGGATGAAGCGATTCGCAACGCCGCGCGTTTTGTGAAAGAGGCCGGCGCGGAAGCAGTGAAGATTGAAGGTGGAGAAAAGCGCGCCGACCTTATCCGCCGGGTGATCGATGCCGAAATTCCGGTTGCTGGACATATTGGCCTGACTCCGCAATCCGTCAACGTCATGGGCGGGTACAAAGTGCAAGGCAAGTCTCTTAACGCCATTGAACAGTTAATGCGCGATGCCGTGGCGCTCGACCGCGCGGGCGTGGTTTGTATTTATTTGGAAGGTATTCCGCGAGAAGTGGCATCCATGATCACCGCTGAAGTTGCGGCGCCGACAATTGGGATCGGCGCAGGGCCGGAGTGTGATGGCCAGGTGCTGGTCTTTCATGATCTGGTGAACCTGAGTTTTGGTCCTCAGGCGAAGTTTGTCCGCCGCTACGGCGATGCGGCGGCATTAATTACGGAGGCTGTGCACGCCTACCGCGCCGATGTAGGTTCGCGGCAATATCCTTCAGACGCTGAGTCCTATCATCTGCCCAAAGAAACCCGGCAGGTGCTGGAAACCGTGCTGGAACGCAAGCACGCTTTGAAAAGATAGCCTTTCAAAGGCGCTTGCAAAATGAAGATAATCCACACAGTGGAAGAGATGCGCGCTGCCTGCCGCGCCGCACGGCGCCCGTTGGGGCTGGTGCCTACCATGGGCGCACTGCACCAGGGGCACCTCTCGTTGGTGCGAATGGCAAGGGCACGGTGCGAAGCCGTATCCGCCTCCATTTTTGTAAACCCAACACAATTCGGTCCCAACGAAGATTTCGCCAAGTATCCGCGAAGCTTTGAACGAGACCGGCAGATGCTGGAAGACGAAGGCGTCGACCTGTTATTTGCACCCTCCGTGGCCGAAATGTATCCGGAGGGTATAAGCATCACGACGGTGACGGTGAATGGCATGAGCGAGCGACTATGCGGCCGGTCGCGCCCGGGACACTTTCAAGGCGTGACCACCGTCGTCGCAAAGCTTTTTCACGTCTGCGTGCCGGACCTCGCGTTTTTCGGACAGAAGGACGCTGCGCAAGTGGCCATCATCCGCCGAATGGTACGCGACCTCGATTTTCCCTTGGGGATTGTGCCATGTCCGATCGTGCGTGAGCCGGACGGTTTGGCCATGAGCTCCCGAAATTCCTATCTAAGCCCGCAGCAGAGAAAGGATTCCTTAGCTTTGTCCCGCTCCTTGACAGAGATGAATCGCCGCTTTGAAGATGGTGAACGCTCGGTGCAGAAGTTGATCGCCGCTGGGGCAAAGGCCTTTGGGGAGGCCGCTCGGCTGGATTACTTGGAGATTGTCGATCCCGATTCGCTGGAGGCGATTGATAAGTTTGACAGGCCTGTACTGGCCGCCGTGGCGGCGTTCGTAGGAAACGTTCGATTGATTGATAATATTCTCCTTCCGGCCGGCTAGAGGACCCTGACCGAGTCGCGCCACAAGTCATGACTCCGATCTCCATTGCGCGACTGGGAAGCATCAAGAGTGCCGAGCACTTCCAGGAACACCTTCGATGTCTCGGGATCAAGATTCCGTGCGATAAGGAACTGCAGAACGGTCACGAATCCTCTCTACGTCAGCCTCTCATCCGCCGCGGCATTCGAATCGACAACCGAATTGCGGTGCAGCCGATGGAGGGCTGGGACTGCACGCTTGACGGCAATCCCACCGAGAACACAATTCGACGATGGCAACGGTTTGGCCGGAGCGGAGCGAAGTTGATCTGGGGTGGGGAAGCTGCCGCAGTCTCGCAGGATGGTAGGGCCAATCCGAACCAACTGCTCGTTGCGCCTCACACCGAAAAGGGATTGGATCAACTGCGAAGAATCTTAATTGAAGAGCATCGCCGCACCACCGGGTCCGGCGATGGATTATTGATTGGGTTGCAATTGACGCACTCCGGGCGTTACAGCCGTCCAAATGCTGGTAATCGAGGAGAACCCAGGATCCTCTATCGTCATCCGATTTTGGACGGGCGGCTGAAGCTTGCGAGCGACTACCCAGTGCTTACGGACGGAGAAGTCCAAACCATCATAGGGAATTTTCATCGCGCGGCCGCCATAGCACAGAAACTGGGTTTCGATTTTGTGGACATAAAGCATTGCCACGGCTATCTGGGGCACGAGTTTCTTAGCGCGCGAACGCGTGAAGGCGCTTACGGTGGCAGCTTTGACGGGCGCAGCAGGTTCCTGCGGGAAGTTGTTCAGGGAATAAATTCCGGAGCGCCGAAGCTGCACGTCGCGGTGCGGCTTTCAGCTTTCGATACCATACCTTTTCGGCCCGATGTGACGCAGTCATCGAATGGAAAACTTGGATCAGGGATTCCTGAAAGTCATGAAGCGATGATTCCGTATCGATGGGGCTTTGGAGTCGATGCATTGCATCCGACGGAAACCGATCTGACGGAGACCATTCAATTCTTGGCTCTTCTGGAAGAACTCGGCATTCGAATGGTTAATATCACTGGCGGCAGTCCTTATTACAACCCTCACATTCAGCGTCCAGCGCTGTATCCGCCGTCGGATGGATATCAACCGCCGGAGGACCCGCTCTTGGGTGTAGCGCGGCAGATGGATATAACGCAACGCTTGAAAGAACAATTTCCCAATCTCATTTTTGTGGGTTCCGCGTACAGCTATCTCCAGGACTTTCTGCCTTATGTTGCGCAGGCTGCGGTGCGGGATCGGTGGACGGATTTTGTCGGACTTGGCCGTATGGTGCTTTCGTACCCGGAGATCTTGTGGGACGCTTCCGAAGGGAAGCCGCTGCAACGCAAGCTGGTGTGCAGAACTTTTAGTGATTGCACCACCGCTCCTCGAAACGGCCTGGTTTCTGGCTGCTATCCGCTGGACAAACACTATAAGGATTCGCAAGCGGCGGTCCGGTTAAAGGCCGTGAAGCAAGGTCATGTCAATCCAAGAACTGATTGATCGTCAGAAGCTCGGACGGAAGGTGCAGGGGATCGCCGCGGCATTGTTGCCCTACGAGACTCCGGGCAAAGTCGCGGTCGCTTCTTTTCAAGCACACATCGTTGCCACGCAGCGAGCGGGACTCATGAATGCGGTGAACATGGACACCGGCTACGTCAACTATTTAACGCTAACGGAAAGGCTCGAAGTCTTGCGCTGGACCCGCGAGGCTTTGCCGGACGGGGCGCCGTTTGTGGCGGGAGCTTACATCGAAAATCAGAGTGGTGACCTGGTGCAGCTTTATCGAAAAGAGATGGATACGATCATTGCTTTCGGTGGCATTCCCATCGTTTTTCAAACAGCGAGACTCCGTGGATCGAATGCGAAAGAAAAAGCAGAGATTTATCAGAGGATATCGCACGGCTACGCCGCCGTGCTGGCCTTTGAGCTGGGTTCGATGTTTGCAGCCAACGGGGAGATCTGGGATGAAGATACCGTCCGGCGCGTAATGGAGATCCCCGAGATCAAAGGAATGAAGCATTCATCCCTCGATCGTCTCACGGAACTCTCGCGGCTTGCGCTGCGTGATAAACATCGGCCGGACTTCAAGATCTATACGGGCAACGACCTCGGCATCGACATGATCGAGTATGGCTCGGATTACCTGCTGGGGCTGGCGACGTTTTCGCCGGAGAAATTTGCAGAACGTGATCGGCTATGGGAGATGGGCGACTCCGCTTACTACGCACTCTCCGACGCTCTCCAATATTTGGGGAATGTCGCTTTTCGCTATCCGGTTCCGGCATATAAACATTCAGCGGCTGTGTTTCTGCATTCGCAAGGTCGAATCCCCAGCGACCTGCCGCATTCGCAAAGTCCTAAACGTCCGCAGTGGGAAGCGGAGATCTTGCTGGACTGTGCGCGCCGACTAAATCTTACGGTGTCAGTCCGCGACTAACTTCAGCAATCCGAAATGCTCCGGCGCGTGAAAGGTTGGGCCCATCGGCGGCTGCCAAGTGACCTCGTGCTGGTTCGACTTCGGACCTTGGCTGCGAAATAGATTCATGCGAAAGGTATTTCCTGCGGCAGATGGCCGCGTGTCGACGGCTGCTAAGGGAATCTTCATGGCTGCATACCAGCGGTGGGAAGCTTTGTCGATTTGCGCCGACACCTGAAAGCCTGAATTCCAGGTCCACCCGTCTTCGTGATGAGGACTGTTGAGGTCAATATCTAGATCGATCCATTCTCCTTGGGGCGAGACTTCGAATTCCCTGTAGCGCTTGATGTTGCTGAAATCCGAGCCGATGAATACTTCCGCCACATCCCAGTTCCATAGCTGGTTGGTTTCTTGTTTCGTGTTTGGGTCAGGCTTAAGGTTCAATTCGTCGTAAGGACAGACGAAGAGGAAATACAAATTGTCCTTTGTCCAACGAGTGCGGACCTCGCTGCGAAAGCCCGGGACGGTTTTACCTTGAGTGTCTTTCTCAATGAAGACAGGGCGGGCGTCTTTCCAGAAGGACGACGAAAAATCGGTGGTCAAGGCGACGTCGCTTTTTGCGCGGACTGATTCCACGGTGGGATTCTCGGCGCCGAAGCTAAAGGCGCTGCCAAGCACTAGAACAATTGCGATTTTAACTAAGCCATTCATGGAGATGCTCCTTGACGAAGTCGTCATCCGGTAAATGAGGATACTGACGGCAAACTCGATCGAGCTCTTCGGCTTGCCCTGGGGAAAGTTCCTCGCCGGGATCGAGGCACCACCGACCTTCCAGAAGTCCTTGGCGGCGGAGGATTTCGTGAATGCCCGGAATGCATCCGCGGAACTGGTTGCCAGGGTCGAAGATCGCTGCGTTCGCATCAGTGATCTGCTGCGCGAGTGTCAATAGGCGATCCAAGCCTTTATCAGTGGCGCGTTTTGCCAAAGCCAGGTGGGACACGGCAGTCTTGGTCCACACTGCCCAGTGACCCAGCAGGCCCCCGGCAATGCGGATTGGTTCTCCTCCGAAATCAAATTTAGTTAACAGGTCCAGCAGAATATTGTCATCGTTGCCGGTGTAGAGAGTGATGTCACGTGCGCGTCCAGAGTGCGACACTGCGCGAACGACGTCGATCGTCTGGTATCGATTGAACGGAGCAATCTTTATGGCGACCACGTTGTCGATTTCGACAAACTCGCGCCAGAATTCAAACGGCAAAACGCGTCCGCCGACACTCGGTTGCAGATAGAAGCCAACCACCGGCAACACCGAAGCTACCTGGCGCGCGTGTTCCAGCAGTTCGACAATGCTTTCAGTCTTCAGGTCGCCAAGGCTCAAGAGAGCGGCATCGTAGTCGAGCTCTGCGGCGAGGCGCGCCTCAGCCATTGCCTGGTTGCGTCTTCCGCAGACACCGGCGATCTTCACGGCTGCACTCTTGCATGCCTCTTGCGCCGCGAGTTTCAGGACCGGGGCCAACAATCCGACTTCCGGATCGCGGATGGCGAACTGTGTGGTGTGCACTCCCACTGCGATACCTCCCGCGCCTGCCGCTAAGTAGTACCTAGTCAATGCCCGCTGGCGCCGTTCGTCCAACTCGCGATTGTTATCCAGAGCAAGTGGATGGGCGGGAATGACCAATCCGGATCGAAGTTTGTCGCGAAGATTCATCAGAATTTTCCGTCGCGGGTTTGGAAATGGGTTGGTTTATCGAGCGTGGCGCCGCCTTTCTGAATCCAGTGTGCGATCCATTCGATCATCTGCGCGGGGGTGACTGCGGGATTTCCGAATAGCTTGTTTGCCCGGGATGCATCGTTCAACAGTGCGCTAGATCCCTCGGTTTCCGCGAGGAATTTCGGCTCGATCATAAAATGTTTTCCGAACGAGATTGCGATCGTACGGACGGAAAGTGTCTCTGGCCCGGTGATGTTCAGAACAAACGGCGGCGACTGGCAAAACGGAAACGAACGCAAGCACCACGAATTTGCGTCGCCTTGCCAGATTACATTGACTAGCGGCATGCGCAAGTCGATGGGCCGGCGCTCGTAAACGGAGCGGCCGATGTCGACCAGAACACCGTAGCGCAGATCGATGGCGTAGTTAAGGCGCAGGAGGGTGACGGGTGTTCCCCATTTTGCCGATCCGTATTCGAACATGCGTTCGCGGCCGAGCGCGGACTGCGCATATTCGCCAACCGGGGCGACCGGAGTGGCTTCGGTAGCTCCACCTTCGGCGATGGGCCGCAAGGGATATACATTGCCGGTAGAGAAGGCCACGATGCGCGCGTCGCGATAACGTTCGGCAACCCGACCCGGAAGGTGGGTGTTCATCGCCCACGTCAGGTGTTCGGCCCCGGAGGTGCCAAATTTCCGCGCCGCCATGTAAATGATGTTGGGAATGTCGGGCAAGTTCGCCAGTTTCTCGGATTCGAGTAGATCACAGCTGATTGTTTCGATGCCGTTCGCCGTTAGTTCCGACGGCAGACTGGGGTTACTGAAGCGCGCTACCGCGATGATGCGCTTTTTGACTCCGGCCTTATCGGCGGCACGGCGCGCCAAGCGGGCGAGACTAGGGCCCATCTTACCGCCCACGCCAAGGATTATTAGATCGCCTTCCAGCGCAGCGAGAGCTGCTGCGTCCGCGTCGGTAGGGCGCGAGAGCCGTTCTTCCAATTCTTCTTCATTCTGGATGTATGTCATCAACCGAGTTCAAATCCCGCGATCGCGTAAATCGCGCGTTCCTTTCCACGTAGATCTTTGCCGCGGACCATTCGAAAGAGATGGCGCTGAGGGGAGAATCCCAATTCTTGCGCGATCCTCACCGCATCCTGATTTTCGGGCAACAAATCCCAAAACCAGCCGCTGAGATTTATGGTCTCAACGGCGCGTTGTAGCAAGCTGCCTGCCGAGGTCGAATCATCGCATACACACGGACCGAGATATGATTTCTGCCGGCCCGTTCGGGTGAAAGCGTACGATGACTTATGGTGAAGTGGAGGATTTCTTCGCGCTAGTTTCTCCAGCAAAGCAGAGCGGTCTGCACCGAATGCTGCGAGGTCGGTGATCGGGGCCGCCTCTGAAAGATGCGCAGATGAATGCGTAACCTTCGTAGAACCTGGGCCTGCCCACCGCTCGGCTCGTTGTTCTACGCGAAATCCGAATTTTTCGTAAAGCGGTTTGCCCATGTCGGTGGCGTCGAGTTTTACAGTTTCGATTTTCATCCGGTCGCACAGAGCTAGGGCTTCGGTAAGCAGCCGGCGCGCCAAACCTTGGCCGCGAAATTGCATTCTGGTCAGTACCATTCCAATCCATGCCAGGCGGTGCCCGTAAAAAAGTGCGGTTGTTGTGGCGGCGATCTCATTCTCGACTTCGATTGCCAGACATCCGCGGGGTTCGAGTTCAATTAGCATCTGCCAGTCTTCCGGCGTCTGGTTCCAGTTTGCTTCCACGGATAATTCCATGGCGGATGGAATATCGTCTTTCTGCAACGTTCGTAGTTGTTGGAAAGCCATGAAATCAGTTTTTTCGGAACCAGTCCACAAAATGAGGCAATGCAATTTCACCGTCTTCGATTTCAGGGTGCCATTTCTTCTCCCATTCGAAAGACACAAAGCGATCGTAATTGAGTTTTTGCAGGGCGCCGAGTAGTTCTTGTAGAGGGAAATCGCCGTCGCCTGTGAGTACGGGTTTCCATGAGCCGTCCACGTGGCGCAGGTCTTTTATGTGCACATGGCGAATCGCTTTGCCGAGAGTTGCTCCTTGTTCGGGGGACTCACCAGTCGCGGCAAAGCTATTGGCTGGGTCCCATATAGCCCCGATGTGCGGGCATGCTGCCTCAGTTAGGACGGCCGCGGTCTCCGACGCCGTAGTGAAATCGCCGTGACTCTCCAGCCAGGTTTCAACTCCCTTGGGACCGCTGGTCTCCGCCAGTTTTCGAATGCCTTCGGCAATCCAACTTCGAGTCGACTCACGATCGGCACCGGGCTGAATGGTATCGCCGAAGATTCTGAGCCCTGGGGCTTCGAGTTCGGCTGCCAGATCCGCCATCCGCTCGCCCTCGGCTACCCAGCTTGCGCGTTCCTTGGAATCGGCCGAATGGAAGCGGCAACTCGTATCGACGCATGAAATCTTTAAGCCGTGATCGGCAAGCAACCGCTTGTTGTCGGCTAGATTTCTGCCTTGAAACGCCGGAAGCTTCCACAGCGAATCTTCACCTTCCACGAACCTCAACTCGACGCCTGCGTAACCAGCATTGGATGCGATGGCGACGATGCATGGGAACGTGCAGTGCGGACAGGCGAGAGTAGAAAATGATAGTTTCATCCCTATGTCATCCGATCGAGCATATCGGCGGTGACTCGATTCTCCACGCCATCTCCGCGAAAGAAGCTTTCGAGATCGCTCATTACTACTTTGGCGATCTCGTGCCGAACTCCGCGCCCGCTGCCGGCCACGTGGGGGGTGATGATCGCCCCCGGCAAGGTCCGCAAGGGATGTCCAACTGGAAGAGGCTCCAGAGGGTCAGTCACATCGAGTGCGCAGTGTAACCGCTTGCTGCGGACTTCTCGCGTCAAAGCTTGGAGATCGATCAGGCCGCCGCGGGCAATGTTGATCACCGCTGCTCCATCCGGGAGACACGCAAGATTTTCGCGGTTTAGAATGCCGCGAGTTTCCTCCGTCAAGGCGGCCGTCAACACCAGCAGACGAGCCGCCGGCAGGAGCTCCTTCAATTCGACAAAATGTACCGGATACTGCTCCGACCAAGACTTTGACGCGTACGGATCGTAAACCCTCCATTGCACATCGAAGGCGCGCATCAGATCGACCAGTGCTCGCCCAATCCGCCCGAAGCCGATCATCGCGACTTGTCGCCCAATCAGCGATTCGGTGCTGCCGTGGAGGTGTAGCGTCTTATAAATGCGATTTGACCGTCTGCGCAGCTCATCCCGGTAGAAGTCTACATTGCGCGCGCAATATAGAAGAAACACTGCGCCCATTTCGGCGGTGGAACGCGCCATAGGCCCCGGGGCGGCTGTAATCGTTAATAGGTCGAAGAGCGGGCGCGCAAAACGCGACTTAACCTCACCGCCACAATGGGCGATGATGCGCAGGTTGGGCGCGAAACGAATCAGATCCGCCGGAAATTTAGGACTGTCCCAAGTGGTAATCAGAGCCTGTGCCGACTGCATTTTCCGTATGAGCGCGGGTGTTATTTGCCGAAAGGCCTGCCTCTCCCAATCGAAGGCTTGGGCCAGCCGCGTCTGTTGCGCGGTGGAAAAGAAAGAGGAAAACAATTCTTTTCCGGCACAGACAATGAGCTTGGAACGCGGCATGAACGCCTAGTCTAACATCGTTGTTTGCTTTCGTTTGGTATTTATTGGCTTCTCTTTTCTTTTGAAACAAAGTATAAGGAATAGTCGTCATGGGGATGAGCAGCGCCAACAACGTTGACTACACAGTGATCGGACTTTATGCGCTGCTCATGGTTGTGGTCGGGCTTTACGTTATGCGCTTCAACCGCGGCGCGGCGGAATATTTCCGCGGCGGCAGCCGCATTCCCTGGTTGGTGGCGGGGCTGAGCTGCTTCATGTCCGGTTTCAGCGCCTGGACATTTACCGGTGCGGCGGGCGTGGCCTACCGGTCGGGTATAGCTGCCACCGGGATGTATATCGGCAACGCGCTGAGTTTCCTGCTGGGATATATGGTTTTCGCAGTCCGTTGGCGGCGAAGCCGGATCACCACCGTGATGGAATACCTATCCGGACGCTTCAACCCCACAACACATCAGGTTTTCTCCTGGACTACGATTCTCTTCCAACTGTTTACCAGCGCCAGTACTTTGTACGGACTTAGCGTATTTGTTTCCTCGGCCTGCGGTTTTCCAGTAACTTGGACCATCATCGGTGCCGGCGCCATCATTATCTTTTACTGTGTGCTGGGCGGGCTATGGGCGGTGGTGGTCACGGATTTTCTACAAGCCTCTATCCTGATGCCGTTCTGCCTGGTTCTGGTGATCACTTCGCTCGCCCGGGTGGGCGGAATCGGCGGAATGATTCATTCACTGCCTCCGGAGATGAAGACGCTTCACCTGTCGGGGGATTTCGGCTGGATCTATCTGGTGTCCTGGACCATCATGGTCTCATTCGGGTACAACACCAGCGCCATGGCGCAGCGTTATTTCAGCGTGGATGATGAGCATTCCGCGCGAAAGGTGGCGCTGCTTTGCTGTGGACTATTCTTTGCCGGAGCATTCCTGTGGTTCATTCCGCCAATGGCAATGCGAATTATTTATCCCGACTTGCATTCGGTGTGGCCGTCCCTCGCCAATCCGGGCGAGGCTGCTTACGCAGTGGCGAGTTTGACCTTGCTGCCGCATGGGTTAATTGGAGTAATGCTGGCTGCCATGTTTAGTGCGACCATGGCCAATCTCTCAGCGCAATTTAATTTGAAGTCGGCAATCCTTTCCAAGGATGTGTATCAGGCGTTATTCCGCAAAGGCGCGGGAGAGAAGGAATTACTGGTCGTCGGTTGGATTACGACATTTGCCGTGGGCGGCGCGACCACGATTCTCGCCGCCGTCATGGCGGGGAGCGGCCAGAGCGTTTTTCACATCATGCTAACCTTTAATACTCTGATTTCGCTGGCCTATGGGCCGCCTGCGCTTCTAGGTCTGGTTGTGCGCCGCACGCCTCCGTGGTCGGGGCTGGCATCGTTCGTGACTGGATTGGTCCTCGGGATCTTGGGCGCATTCGTTTATCACTGGTCTCTGATTCAGCAGGTGGCCATAATTATTCCGGCTTCATTTGGCGTCTTTTACCTGAGCATGTTGTTTGATCGGGGGGATACACCGGCCCGCACGCGACTGTTCAAGAATCTGAATACCCCGGTGAATATTGCTACAGAGCTTAAGGATTCTCCGGATCACACCGCTCCCGTTTTCCGGTTTCTCAGCCGGACGATATTGTGCATCGGCGCTTTGAGCCTGTTGCTATTGCTGATTGCACCATCAGACCAACGGCTGACCGTGATCTGGTTTGCGGGCCTCACCCTGTTTGTGGGGGCATCGCTACAGTTCGTCGGCCGTCACGCGGTGGCGGAAATTGATCGCCAGCCAGCGAGTTCTGTCGCGCCATGACGATTCGTTTGGGGCTGATCGGCTGCGGAGAGCACTCCGAAAGTGGACACGCGGTGCCTCTTGCGAGATACATGGCTGCGAATCCCGGGCAAATTGAGTTGTCCGCAACCTGCGACATTCAGCGGGGCCGGGCACTGCGATTTTGCGAAAAATATGGTTTCGCGCGGGCTTATACCGATATCGATGAAATGCTGGCTCGCGAGAAGCTTGACGGCTGCATTGCCGTGGTTCCGATGGAAGGAATTGCGGAGGTTGGCGTCAAACTGCTGCTTTTGCGGATGCCCTGCGTCGTCGAAAAGCCGCTGGGTTCATCCATCCGAGAGGTGACGGCGCTAGTCAACGCGGCGCGCGAAACGCTCACCCCGAATATGGTTTCGGTGAACCGGCGTTTCATGCCATTTCTCAACAATGCTCTGACGTGGACTCGTGCTGCAGGGCCGCTGCGCTATGTACACGCCAGACTCTTGCGGCATGCGCGGACCGAGCCTGAATTTCTGTGGACAACTGCAGTTCACGCAGTGGACGCCTTGCGCTACGTGGTGGGGGAACTTGCGACCGCGCAAATTCGTGCTTTGGGCATAGGCGGAACGGGCTGGTACGGCATCGATATTCAGTTCGAGAACGGGGTG
>Ga0068871_100000134_pt1 | contig 47412 bp, 35 predicted proteins | sample KBSMisM72_FD_72750 | JGI IMG/M metagenome (GOLD analysis project Ga0068871, IMG submission 72750) | Miscanthus rhizosphere microbial communities from Kellogg Biological Station, Michigan, USA - KBS Miscanthus M7-2 | ecosystem: Host-associated > Plants > Roots > Rhizosphere > Soil ...
AACGGCCTCCGCCCGTCGCGCTACTACGTGACGAAGGACGACCTCGTCATCATGGCGTCCGAAGTCGGCGTGCTCGACATCCCGGCCGAAGAGATCGTCGTCAAAGAACGCCTGCACCCGGGACGCATCTTCCTCGTCGACACAGCGAAAGCGCGCATCGTCGCCGACGACGAGATCAAGCGCGAGCTGGCAACCACGCAGCCGTACGGAAAGTGGCTCGCCGAGCACTTGATCGACATCGAGGATCTGCCCGCCGCGCCGTACCTCCCGCCGCCGAGCCACGAATCCGTGACGAGGCGTCAGCAGATGTTCGGCTACACACAGGAAGATTTGCGGCTGTTGCTGGCGCCGATGGCGACGGCCGGCGAAGAAGCGATCGGATCGATGGGGACAGACACGGCGCTTGCGGTGCTATCCGACAAGCCCCGGTTGCTCTACGACTACTTCGCGCAGGTGTTCGCCCAAGTCACGAATCCGCCGCTCGACGCGATCCGCGAGGAGCTCGTGACGACGATGGGGTCGACGGTTGGGCCGGAAGGGAACCTGCTCGATCCGCGTCCAGAGTCGTGCCGCCAAATCAAGATTTCGTACCCAGTGATCGACAACGACCAGACGGCGAAGCTGCGCCACGTGTATGAGCCCGGCTTCAAGTCGATCACGCTGCCGATGTTGTTCGACCCGCGCAAGGACGGACCGGGACTGCAACTCGCGATGGAGCAGCTCAAGCGCCAGGCGAGCGCCGCCGTCGAAGCCGGCTATACCATCCTGATTCTGTCGGATCGCGGCGCCGATCGCGAACGCGCGCCGATTCCCAGCCTGCTCGCGACGGCCGGCGTGCACCATCATCTCGTGCGTCAGGGATCACGCACGCGCTGCGGTCTGGTCGTCGAAACGGGCGATGCGCGTGAAGTGCATCACTGCGCGCTCTTGCTCGGCTACGGCGCCGGCGTGGTCAATCCCTATCTGGCGTTCGAGACGCTCGACGACATGATCCGCAACGGGCTGCTCACCGGCGTGACGCACAAAGTAGCGGTCGAGCACTACATCCACGCGCTCAACAAGGGCATCCTCAAGGTGATGTCCAAAATGGGCATCTCGACGCTCCAGAGCTACTGCGGCGCGCAGATCTTCGAGGCCGTCGGTCTCGACCAGGCGTTCGTCGACAAATACTTCACGTGGACGGCCTCGCGTATTGGCGGCGTCGGCATCGAGGTGATTGCCGGTGAAGTCGGCGCACGGCACCAACTCGCCTACCCGCAACGCCCGATTCCAAACGCCGAGCTCGTGGAAGGCGGCGAGTATCAGTGGCGGCGCGACGGCGAATACCACCTGTTCAATCCGGACACGGTGTTCAAACTGCAGCACTCGACGCGCAGCGGGCAATACAAGATCTTCAAGGAATACACGAAGCTCGTCGACGACCAGAGCAAGCGGCTCGCGACGTTGCGGGGCCTCCTCGAGCTGAAGCTGGCGGACAACGCGATCCCGATCGATGAAGTCGAATCGGTCGAGAGCATCGTGAAGCGATTCGCGACGGGCGCGATGTCGTACGGGTCGATCAGCAGGGAAGCCCACGAGACCCTCGCGATCGCGATGAACCGGCTCGGCGGCAAGTCGAACACCGGCGAAGGCGGCGAGGATTCGGCGCGCTACATCCCCGATCCAAACGGCGATTCTCGTCGCAGTGCGATCAAACAGGTCGCCTCGGCCCGATTCGGCGTCACCAGCGAGTACCTCGTGAACGCGAACGACCTGCAGATCAAGATGGCGCAGGGCGCCAAGCCCGGCGAGGGCGGACAACTGCCGGGACACAAGGTGTATCCGTGGATCGCGAAGGTCCGCTACTCGACACCTGGCGTCGGCCTCATTTCGCCGCCGCCGCACCACGACATTTATTCGATCGAGGACCTCGCGCAGCTCATTCACGATCTGAAGAACGCGAACCCGCAGGCGCGCATCTCCGTGAAGCTCGTCGCGATCTCCGGAGTCGGCACCGTCGCCGCCGGAGTCGCAAAGGCGCACGCGGATGTCGTCTTGATCTCCGGGCACGACGGCGGGACGGGCGCCTCGCCGCTCACGTCGATCAAACACGGCGGCGTGCCGTGGGAGATCGGGCTCGCTGAAACGCAGCAGGTGCTCCGTCTCAACGGGCTGCGCGATCGCATCATCGTGCAGGTCGACGGCCAGATGAAAACCGGCCGCGACGTCATCATCGGCGCGTTGATGGGCGCCGAAGAATTCGGCTTCGCGACGGCGCCGCTCGTCGTCTCGGGTTGCATCATGATGCGCGTGTGCCACCTGAACACGTGTCCGGTGGGCGTGGCGACGCAGGATCCGGAGCTGCGCAAACAGTTCAACGGCAAGCCTGAGTTCGTCGAGAACTTCTTCCGGTTCATCGCGGAGGAAGTGCGTGAGTACATGGCGACGCTGGGGTTCCGCACGATGGACGAGATGATCGGCCGCGTCGATCGCCTGAACGTGCGTCCCGCGGTCGAGCACTACAAAGCCCGCGGCCTCGACTACTCGGCGATGCTGTACGACCCGCAGGTGCCCGAGCAATATGGCGGACGCCGGTGCACGACGACCCAGGATCACGGGCTGGGCGGCGCGCTCGACAACGAGTTGATCGACGCCTGCCGCGAAGCGCTCGAGTTCAAGCGGCCTGTGTCGATCGAGCGTCGCATTCGCAACGTGAACCGCACGGTCGGCACGATGCTCGGTTCAGAGCTGACACGACGGTGGGGCGGCAGCGGCCTGCCAGACGACACCGTCCGCATCCGTTTCACGGGATCGGCCGGTCAGAGCTTCGGCGCGTTCGTGCCGCGCGGCATCACGCTCACGCTCGAAGGCGACGCCAACGACTACGTCGGCAAAGGCCTTTCGGGCGGGAAGTTGATCGTCGTGCCGCCGCGCATGGCGACGTTCACGCCGGAAGAGAACATCATCATCGGCAACGTCGCGCTGTACGGCGCGACGAGCGGCGAAGCGTATATTCGCGGCGTGGCGGGTGAGCGGTTCGCGGTCCGCAACAGCGGCGCCGTGGCGGTGATCGAAGGCGTCGGCGATCACGGCTGTGAGTACATGACAGGCGGCCGCGTCGTCGTGCTCGGCAAAACCGGACGGAATTTCGCCGCCGGCATGAGCGGCGGCATCGCGTACATCTACGACCCGCTGGCGACATTCCCGCCGCGGTGCAACCCGGAATTCGTCGAGATCGAGCCGCTCGAGCAGGACGCGGACACGCAGCTCGTTCAGGAACTCCTGAAGCGGCACATCCGGTATACGGAAAGCACGCTGGCGGCGAGAATCCTGACTGACTGGTCCGTCGCCTCCAAGATGTTCGTGAAGGTGATGCCGCGCGACTACAAGCGCGTGCTCGAAGGCAAATCGCAGTTCGGCAAAGTGGAGCTCACACCAATCGTGCTGTCGGATCTCGAGGTCGTTCATGGGTAAGGTGACTGGCTTTATCGAGATCCAGCGGCAGAAGCAGCCGTATCGTCCCGTCGGGGAGCGCGTCCACGACTGGCACGAAGTGTACCTGCCGTACCCCGATGGGGAGTTGCGTGCGCAGGCGTCGCGCTGCATGGATTGCGGTGTGCCGTTCTGCCATCAGGGCTGCCCGCTCGGCAATCTGATTCCCGACTGGAACGACTTCGTCTATCGCGACCGCTGGGATGCAGCCATCGATCGCCTGCACGCGACGAACAACTTCCCCGAATGGACGGGGCGTCTCTGTCCGGCTCCGTGCGAAGGATCTTGTGTCCTGGGCATCAACAATTCGCCGGTCACCATCAAAGCGGTCGAGGCGGCGATCGTCGAGCGGGCGTTCGACGAAGGCAGAGTCGTCGCGCGGCCGCCGGCGGTACGCACCGGCAAGCGCGTCGCCGTCGTCGGGTCCGGTCCGGCTGGGCTTGCGGCGGCCGACCAGTTGAATCGAGCCGGGCATTGGGTCACCGTGTTCGAACGCGCCGACCGGATTGGAGGGTTGCTGCGTTACGGCATCCCGGAATTCAAGCTCGAAAAGAAGTATCTCGAACGCCGTTTGAATCTGATGCGTGAGGAAGGCGTCATGTTCAGAACGAAGGCGAACGTCGGCGTCAACGTGAGCCTCGACGAGCTGCGCGATGGCTTCGAAGCGATTGTGCTCGCCGGCGGGTCGACAATCCCGCGCGACCTGACGGTGCCGGGGCGCGAGCTGTCCGGCATTCATTTCGCGATGGAGTACCTGACGCTGCAGAACCAGCAGTGCGAAGGCGATAGAGTGCCTGTGATCTCCGCCAAAGACAAACACGTGATCATCATCGGCGGCGGTGACACTGGCGCCGACTGCCTCGGCACGGCGCATCGCCAGGGCGCAGCGACGGTCCGTCAGCTCGAAGTGCTGTCGCGCCCGCCCGACAGCCGCGCGGCAAGCAATCCTTGGCCGCTCTGGCCGAACATCTTCCGCACATCGTCGGCCCACGAAGAGGGCGGCGAGCGCATGTACTCGATCGCGACGACGCACTTTTCAGGCGACGGCGAGGGGCATGTCAACACGCTTCATGCGCACGAGGTGGAAGTCGTCGTCGAAAACGGACGGATGTCGTTCAAGCCCATTCCAGGCAGCGAATTCCAGGTGCAAGCCGATCTCGTGCTGCTCGCGATGGGGTTCCTCGGCCCGGAAAAAAACGGGATGCTGAACGACCTTGGCGTGAAGATGACGGAGCGCGGCACCGTGTGGCGCGACGAGAACTGGATGACATCGCAGCCGGGCGTGTTCACTGCCGGCGACATGCAGCGCGGTCAGTCGCTGATTGTGTGGGCGATTGCGGAAGGCCGCAGTTGCGCGCGGGGCGTGGACACGTATTTGATGGGCGCGTCCGAACTGCCGGCCCCGCTTCCGTAGCTACGCTTTCGCTTTCTTCGGATCGATCACCTCTCGCCCGTCCATGTACGGCCGCAGCGCCTGCGGAATCACGACCGACCCGTCTTTCTGCTGGCCGTTTTCGAGAATCGCGATCAACGTACGTCCGACGGCGAGGCCAGATCCGTTCAGCGTGTGGACGAATTCCGCCTTGCCGCTGCCGCCTCCCCGGAACTTGATGTTCGCCCGGCGCGCTTGAAACGCTTCGGTGTTGCTGCAGGACGAGATCTCGCGATAGGTCTTCTGGCTCGGAAGCCACACCTCCAGGTCGTACGTCTTCGCTGACGCGAAGCCCATGTCGCCTGTGCAGAGCAGCATGCGGCGAAACGGAAGCTCGAGGCGCTTCAGCACTTCTTCCGCATTGGCCGTCAGCGACTCGAGCTCGTCGTACGACTGCTCAGGGGTGGTCAGCTTGACCAGTTCGACCTTGTTGAACTGATGCTGCCGGATCAACCCGCGCACGTCCTGTCCGTACGATCCTGCCTCGCTGCGGAAGCACGGTGTCAATGCCGTGTAACGAATCGGCAGCTCGCGGCCGTCGACAATCTCGGCGCGATGTAAATTCGTGAGCGGCACCTCTGCCGTCGGAATCAAGTACAAATCCCACTCGCCGGCAATCTTGAACAGATCCGCTTCGAACTTCGGCAGATTGGCGGTGCCAATGAGGGAGGCAGTGTTCACAAGGACCGGGGGTTCCACCTCCGTGTACGCGTGTTCGCGGGTGTGCAGATCAAGCATGAAGGCGCTGAGCGCGCGCGAGAGGCGAGCGCCCGCGCCGGTAAGCACCGCGAAGCGCGCACCCGAGATCTTCGTGGCGCGCTCGAAATCGATAATGCCGAGCAAGGCGCCAAGCTCCCAATGCGGTTTCGGTTCGAAGTCGAAAGCACGGGGTTCGCCGTACCGATGAATTTCCTGATTTTCTTGCGAGTTCTTGCCGACCGGCACCGACGAGTGCGGCATGTTTGGCAGCTGCTCGAGCGCGACGTCGCGCTGATGTTCCACCGAGTCGAGCTGGACGCCGAGCTGCTTGATCTGCTGCGCACGCATTTTGCTAGCTTCGAGGGCGGGGCCGGCGTCCTTGCCTTGCCGTTTCGCTTTGGCAATCTCGTCGCCGGACGTGTTCTGTTGGCGTTTGAGTCCTTCGTACTCGCCAATCAACCGGCGGCGCAGCAGTTCGAACGCCGCGATATCCGTGAGTGCCTTGTCGACGTCGAGACCGCGATTACGCATTCCTGCGCGCACGTCGTCGAGGTGATCGCGGATGAAATTGGGATCTAGCATGAAACCTCGAGTATAGATTCTATATGCGACTCCGATCAGGCTCTGCTACCATGCCGTCCGTGCCGACTTCTGTTCGCAAAGCGGTGTTTCCAGCCGCTGGTCTGGGAACACGGTTCCTCCCGGCGACCAAGGCGCAGCCGAAAGAGATGCTGCCGCTCGTCGACAAACCGATCATTCAGTACAGCGTCGAGGAAGCCGTCGAATCGGGAATCGCCAACATCATCCTGGTCACCGGCCGGGGCAAGAACGCCATCGAAGATCACTTCGACGTCTCGGTCGAACTCGAGACGTTTCTCGAAGCGCGCGGCAAGCGGGACCAGCTCGAAGAAGTCCGTAAGATTTCCAACTTAATCAACTTCGCTTACGTACGACAGGGTGAACCCCTCGGCCTCGGACACGCCGTACTCGTGACTCGCGAGCTGGTCGGCGACGAGCCTTTCGCCGTTCTCCTGGGCGACGACGTGATCGACGCGAATCCTCCAGCGATCAAGCAGCTCATCGACGTGTTCGATCGCGTGAAGGGCCCGGTGCTCGCCGTCGAGCGGGTGCCGCGCGAAAACATCTCGAGCTACGGCGTCATCTCCATCGAGCCGTCCGCGAATCTCGGTCCCGGCGTCTACCAGGTTCGAGATTTAGTCGAAAAGCCGCCGAAAGACGAAGCGCCATCAGACCTGGCGATCATTGGACGTTATGTACTCACGCCGGATATTTTCCCGGCGCTGGCCGCCACGCGCAAAGATCGCACGGGCGAAATCCAGCTGACGAACGGCCTGCGCGAGCTCCTGAAGTCGCGGCCGATCTACGCGTGCGAGGTGAACGGCGTCCGCCACGATACCGGCAACAAGCTCGGCTATCTGAAGGCGACGGTATATTTCGCGATGAAGCGGCCCGATCTCGTCGAGCCGTTCGTGGAGTATCTCGAGACGCTGCTGCGTCAACCAGCCGAGCGCTAATCTTTCGACTTCGTCTCGCTCGCTGCCGGGCTCGCGGTTGTCGAGGCCGTGGACGAGGCCGGCTCCGCCTTCTTTTCGTCCTTCTTCTCGTCCTTTTTCTCGTCCTTCTTCTCTTCAGTTCCGGTCTTACCGCTCTTCGCGTAATCGGTGACGTACCAACCCGTTCCCTTGAACTGAAACGCCGGCGCCGACTGCATCTTGTGGACTGGGCCGCCGCATTTTTCACACGTCTCGAGTGGCGGGTCCGAGAACTTCTGAATTTTCTCGACGCGGTGCCCGCACGTGTCGCACTCGTATTCGTAAAGCGGCATTGGCTAGTCCAGCAAGTCGCCGGTGTCGCCGGGCAGCATCAACGCGCGATGCAGCCACAGCGGCGCGGTGCCGTTGGCAAGCAGCGTGTCGTGAAATGTCTTCAGCGAAAACGACTTGCCTTGCTGCTGTTTGTAGTCGTTCCGGAGCTTCATCAGCATCAGCTTTCCGACGCTGTACACGAGGTACATCGGATCGAAGGTCCCTCGTTCGGCTTCCCGGCGAGCGCTTCCCTCTTCCATGAAAGCTTCGTCGCGGAAAAACCGCACGCCTTGTTCGACTGACCAGTCTTCCGCGTGCAGTCTGATGCAGACCACGAATCGTGCAAGACGGACGAGCGCTTCGGCAAGCTGTCCAAGCCGGATCCCCGGATCCTGGCGGCCGAATCCGGCCTCGATCATCATCGCTTCGCAGTAGTGCGCCCAGCCCTCGATGAACGACGTCGGTGCAAACAGCGTCGACTTGCGGGCCTTGGATTCGACGCGGCGCAGGTGCTGATAGTGAAGAAAGTGGCCGGGATACACCTCGTGAATCGAAATCGACCAGAGCGTCGGCCGGTTGTAGTCGCGGAGATGCTCCTCCTTGCGATCCGCCGGCCAGGACGGATCCACATCCGTCAGGTAGTAGTACGCACGGGTCGGCTTCGACTCGAACGGACCGGGCGTCCACATGCTCGCGAACGACCAGCGATAGAAGTCGGGAGTCGGAGCCACGAGAATCGGCTCGCCGTTGGGAACGGAGACGATCTTCTGGCGTTCGATGAACGTCGCGAGTTCGTCGAGCTGCGATCGTCCTTCCGAGACGAGCTCGCCTGCCGCCGGGTGATCGCTCTTGGTCTTCGCCCAGGCTTTCAAGGGATCGCCGCTGTTCATTTTGCCGGCGAGCGATCGAAACGCTTCTTGCGTTTCCTTCAGCTCGCGCATCGCGATCGCGAGAAGTCGATCGACCGGCACCGTGATGCCTTCGTCATAACGAAGCTTGTGCTCGAACTTCTCCGGGCCAAGGCGGAACGAGGCGCGCGCCTTCGGCGCGATCTCGGTTTCAAGATGCTCCACGAACGCGCCGACGGCCTGTCCGGCTTCGGCTTGCGCGTCCGCCAGATCCCCAAGCAAATGCAGGTCGTCGACTGACGCAAAGGCCCGAGGAAGATCGGAGTCGATGAACTTCAGCGCGCCGCGCATGGTCTCGATGCCGACCTTGACGAAAATACCCGGTGGGTCCGTGATGTTGTCGCGCGCCGCCTGAATCAAACGCGGGGCCTGGCGGAGCTTCGACAGGACGCGGCGCGCGCGCTCCTCGACGGGCGCGTGCGTGAATAGCGCTTGTCCCGCCAGGCTCGAAGCGAGGACGTCCGCGTAGTACTGCGGATTCCTTTCCCACGTCCGGACGACTTCGAGCTCGAACATCCGCGCTCGCAGGTGATCGGCAAGCATTCGCCGTTCGAGCCGCTCGACGTCCGTCAGGCCTTCTGGCCGAATGTCTTCGAGGCGCCGAAGGTAGCCGGCGAGCGCGTGGGTATCGGCGTCGATTCCCTGGCGGCTCAAGTTCTCGAGCAGGTCGTCGTGCGTATGGACGCCATCGAAAGTCGCATGCGTCGGGTGCGTCTCATAGAGATACCCGAGCAGGTCGTCGACAAAATGCGGCAGAGGTTCAGACGCGTTCATGGAGGGTACGGTCAATCCTCAATGGTACAATAAACATTCTGCCGACATCGAATGCCCGGCACGCTGTTCATCGTCGCGACGCCGATTGGCAATCTCGAAGACATCACCGCACGCGCGCTCCGCATTCTTCGTGAAGTTTCGCTGATTGCCGCCGAAGACACCCGGCGGACCGCACACCTACTCACGCGTTATGGCATCACAACGCCGACGACGAGCCTGCATGAGCACAATGAAGGGCGAAAAGCGCCGTCGCTGATTGCGCGCCTGCAGGCGGGCGAGAATATCGCGCTCGTCTCGGATGCCGGCACTCCCCTGATCTCCGATCCTGGCCAGCAACTGATTCGAATCGCTATCGAGACGGGCATCCGCCTTGAGCCCGTTCCAGGGCCAAGTGCGATTACCGCAGCTCTCGCGGCATCCGGTTTCCAAACTCATCCGTTCGTGTTCCTCGGCTTTCCCCCAACTAGGTCTAAAGACCGTAAGAACTGGTTCCAGCAGCTCGCATCGACGAATACGACGGCTGTCTTTTTCGAGTCCCCACACCGCATCCGTCGAACCCTCCAGGAAATCGTGGAGACCGTGGGAGATCTGCCCGTCATGGTGGCCAGAGAGCTGACTAAGGCGCACGAATCTTTGGTCAGAGGACATATTAGCGACGCGTTACGCGATACGCACCTTGAGACTGGAGAACTAACAATAGTCCTTGATGTTGGTCATAAGCCTAATGACGCGAGCGCAGCCGAAGTCTCAGGGGAAAGGCTGGTCGAAGAGCTTGGTCTTTTAACAGACAATGGCAAACTCAACAAGAGACAAGCGATTCAGGAACTTGCCAGAAGGCACGGCTGGCGTCCCAACGACGTATACGCGGCGGTAGAGCGTACTAGGAAATTGGGCAAATAACGAATAGAGCCTTTCGCTACCACAGTTCCAGGACCGCAGCTTGACCCGGTCGAGATCGTTCTGTTACCTTACGCGGCTTCCGGCAGGGAACGCGCAGAAAAAATCGATGGCAAAGCAGCAGCGCCGGCCTCAGACACGTCCGATGAAAGAGTCTGGAGCTGCGCACAAGACTGCCCCGACCTCGACAACGCCCCCGGCTCCTTCACAACCAGCGCGGCGTTCGACGTACTTCGAGGCCGTCGCCTTATACGAGCAGGGCCTCGAACGACTCCAGCAGCACGACTACAAAGGCGCAGCCGATCGTCTCGAGTCAGTCCTGAAGCAATTCCCGGAAGAGAAGGAGCTTCACGAACGGGTGAAGCTGTACCTGAACATCTGCCAGCGGCAGGCGACAACGGTCCAGGCGTCGCCGCAAACCATCGAGGAACGCCTCTACGCGTCGACCATCGCCATCAACGGCGGACGCTATGACGAGGCGATCTCGCATCTTCGTCTCGTCCGCGACGAAGACCCGGATAACGACCACGCGCTCTACATGCTCGCCGTTGCGCACGCCCAGCGGGGCGAGCTCGCGGAAGCTGTGGCGCATGTCGAGCGCGCCATCGCCATGAATCCGGAAAACCGCGCGCTCGCGCGCACCGATCCGGACCTCGACCCGCTGCGCGACGATGAATCGTTCCGCGCGGCGCTCGAGGCACCACTCACGTCGCGCCTCGATCGGCGTCGCCCGCCAGTCCGCCCGCGTTCCGCGCGATAATTGATTTTTGGGCCGCTCATCCGGCCCGCCACAATGGCCGATCTCCATCTGGTGATCCTCGCTGCGGGAAAAGGCACGCGCATGAAGTCGGCGCTGCCGAAGGTACTGCACCGCGTGGGCGGCGTGCCGATGATCGAGCACGTGATCGCGACGGCCAAACGTCTCCAGCCGCGCTCCATCACCGTCGTCATCGGACATCATGCCGATGCCCTCGAAGCCGCCCTTTCGAAGCACCAGGGCCTCACCTTTGTGGTCCAGGAACCACAGCTCGGAACAGCCCACGCTCTGTTGACGACCGAGTCCGCGCTTCGCCACGCCTCCGGCACGATGATCATGCTGTCCGGCGACGTGCCGCTATTGACCGTCAACACGTTGCAAGCACTGCTTTCACGGCATGAGTCGACCGGGGCCGCCGTAACCGTGTTGACTGCGGTGGTGAATGACCCGACAGGCTACGGCCGCATCGTACGAGCCGGCCAGAAGATTGCACGTATTGTCGAGCACCGCGACGCCACGGAAGAGGAGCGGCGCATCCAGGAGGTCAATTCGGGCATCTACGCCTTTGCGGTCGAAGGGCTATTTGACGCGCTGAAGGACATCGCTGCCGAAAATGCGCAGCGCGAGTATTACTTGCCCGATGTCGTCGCGCTCTACCGCAGCCGCGGCCGTACTGTTGAGACGCTAATCGCCAACCACGTCGACGAACTCCGTGGAATTAACAGCCGCGTCGAGCTTGCGGCAACGAGTCGAATCGTGAGAGATCGAAAGAACGCAGATTTGATGGCCTCGGGTGTGACGCTGGACGATCCGCAGACCACTTACATCGATCCGGACGTGTCGATCGGCGCCGACACGATCATTCACCCAGGCGTGTCTCTCGAGGGACGAACCACGATCGGCGCCGGCTGCGAAATCCACAGTGGTGTTCGGATCGTCGACTCGCGGATCGGCGATCGCGTCGTCGTCCACAACCACTGCGTCATCAACGACTCGTCGCTCGAGAGCGACTCGGCGGTCGGTCCATTCGCGCATCTTCGCGGCGGCGCGGTCGTCGGCGAACACGCGCGCGTCGGAAACTTCGTCGAGTTGAAAAAGACCGCACTCGGCGCGGGGTCGAAAGCCATGCACCTCGCCTACTTGGGGGATGCACAGATCGGCGCGAAAGTGAACGTCGGCGCGGGCACCATCACCTGCAATTACGACGGCGTCAACAAGAATCAAACGACAATCGAGGACGGCGCGTTTATCGGCAGCGACTCACAGCTCGTCGCTCCGGTCACGATCGGCAAGGGCGCGTATGTCGGAAGCGGCACGACGGTCCGCGAGGACGTCCCGCCCGGTGCGCTGGCGGTCAGCGGCGGCAAGCAACGGAACCTCGAGGGTTGGGTCGATAAGAAGAGAAAGCGGAGCTAGAGATGTGCGGAATCATCGGATATATCGGACCGAAGGAGGTCGTGCCCGTGTTGATCGACGGGCTGCGGCGCCTCGAGTACCGCGGTTATGACTCGGCCGGGGTCGCGGTTATTCGCGACGGCCACGTCGAACTGCGTCGAAGCGCCGGCAAGCTCTCGAACCTCGAAGGCGTGATCTCCGGGCAGCCGATCGTGGGCGACTACGGCGTCGGGCACACGCGCTGGGCCACGCATGGACGTCCGACCGAAGAGAACGCGCATCCACATCGCGATTGCACGGGAAAGATCGTCGTCGTTCACAACGGGATCATCGAGAACTACCTCGATCTCAAGCAGGAACTGCAGCGGCAAGGCCACAAGTTCGTCACTGAAACCGACACGGAAATCGTCGCCCATCTCGTCGAGCGCGAGATGAAAGACGACGGTCTCGAGAACGCGGTCAGGCGCGCGCTCATGCTGATGCGCGGCCTCTTTGCGCTGGTGCTGATCTCGGCCGAGGATCCCGAGAAAATCGTCGCGGTCCGCAACGGACCGCCAATCGTCGTCGGTCTTGGCGACAACGAATTCTTCGTCGCCTCGGACATCCCCGCCATCCTCAGCCACACACGCGACGTGGTGTTTCTGGGCGACGAGGAAATGGCCGTCATCACGCGTGCCGGCGTCCAGTTCACCGACTTCTTCGCGCGCCCGGTTTCCAAAGCCACCCAGCGCGTGCTGTGGGACCCGATCATGGCCGAGAAGGCCGGTTACAAGCACTTCATGCTCAAGGAAATCTTCGAGCAGCCGACGGCCGCGCGGGAAACGATTCTTGGGCGCGTGTCGCAGGACTCCGGCCGTGTGTTCCTCGACGAGATGAAGGTCACGGAGGCGCAGCTTCGCGCCGTCGACCGGATCACGATCCTCGCGTGCGGCACGTCGTGGCATGCCGGGCTCGTCGGCAAGTTCATGATCGAGCAGCTCGCGCGCATCCAGGTCGACGTCGACTACGGTTCGGAATATCGCTATCGCGATCCGATTGTCGCCAAGAACACGCTTGCCGTCGTCATCACGCAATCAGGCGAAACGGCGGACACGCTTGCGGCACTTCGCGAGGCGAAGAAGTCCGGCGCCGCCAGCATCTCCATCTGCAACGTCGTCGGCAGCATGGCGACACGGGAGACCGACGGCACCATTTACACACACGCCGGGCCTGAAATCGGCGTCGCGTCGACAAAGGCGTTCACGTCGCAGCTCGTCGCGCTCTATCTGCTGGCGTTGCGTCTTGCCCAAGTGCGCGGAGCGCTGTCTCCTGAAGCCTCCAAGCCTCATCTCGACGCACTACTGCAGCTTCCTCAATTGCTCGAAGAGACACTGCGGATCGCTCCTGAGATTGAAGAAATTGCCAGCCGGTTCCAGACGCGAACGGACTTCCTGTACCTCGGACGCGGCATCAACTACCCGATTGCGTTGGAAGGCGCGCTGAAGCTGAAAGAAATCTCGTACATCCATGCCGAGGGCTATCCGGCTGGCGAAATGAAACACGGTCCGATTGCGCTTATTGACGAGCGGATGCCCGTGGTCACCCTTGCGCCGCACGATCACGTGTTCGAAAAAATGCTCGGCAACGTCCAGGAGGCAAAAGCTCGAGGCGGCTCGGTTATCGCCTTCACCACGCGCGGCGACGACAAGCTGTGGTCGATTCTCGACAAGTCGAGCGACTCGGTCGTCGAGCTGCCGCGCATGCCCGATCTGCTGACACCCATCGTGATGGTTTTGCCGCTGCAGCTTCTCGCGTACGACATCGCGGTGCGGCGCGGCTGCGACGTCGATCAACCGAGGAATCTCGCGAAGTCAGTGACTGTAGAATAGAGGCTTGCACTTCCTCGAAGGCCTCAATCCCGAACAGCGCGACGCAGTTCTACACACAAACGGGCCGCTCCTGATCCTGGCGGGCGCCGGATCTGGCAAGACCCGCGTCATCACGAGCCGCATCGCGTACCTCGTCGGCAACGGCGACGCAGAGTCCCACGAGGTGCTCGCCGTCACGTTCACCAACAAGGCCGCCGAAGAAATGCGGACGCGCGTCGAGTCGCTGCTGGGCGAGGACTGCAGCCGCATGTGGGTGTCGACATTTCACTCGCTCTGCGCACGGCTTCTTCGCCGCGAAGCCCCGGCCATCGGCCTCTCTCGCGACTTCGTGATCTACGATTCTTCCGACCAGCTGTCGGTCGTCAAGCAGGCCCTCAAAGAACTGCACGTCGACGACAGTTTCATTCAGCCGCGCGCGGCGCTGTCGCGAATCAGCCACGCGAAGAATCGCATGGAGACGCCCGCCGACGTCGCAGGTGCAGCGAGCTGGAATCGACGCGACGAACAGATCGCCAAGGTGTATGCGTTCTATTTGAACGCACTCAAGGAGTGCAACGCGCTCGATTTCGACGATCTGCTGCTCAAGACCGTCGAGCTCTTCGAGCAATCCGAGAAGGTCCGCACAAAATACGCGACGCAGTTCAAGTTCGTGATGGTCGACGAGTATCAGGACACGAACCGGCCGCAATATCTTCTCATCCGCCGTCTGGCCGAAGCGCACCGCAATCTGTGCGTCGTCGGCGATCCGGACCAGTCGATCTACAAGTGGCGCGGCGCCGACCTTCGAAACATTCTTGATTTCGAGCACGACTTCCCGGAAGCCGTCACCGTGAAGCTCGAACGGAATTATCGGTCCACGCAGATCATCCTGGACGCCGCCTCTGCAGTGATCAGTCAGAATCGCAACCGAAAGGACAAGCATCTCTGGACCGATCGCAAGGGCGGCGCACGCATCACGTACTACCGGGGCAACGACGAGCTCGAGGAAGCCGACTTCATCACGCGCACGGCCAGAGCGTCCCTCTCGGAGGACGTCGACGCGTTGGTGGCGGTGGCGGTGCTCTACCGAACCAACGCGCAGTCGCGAACGATTGAAGACGCGCTGATGCGGGAGAATGTCGCCTACAAAATCATCGGCGGCGTTCGTTTTTACGAGCGCAAGGAAATCAAGGACGCGCTGGCCTACATGCGTCTCGTCATCAACCCGCACGACGACGTGAGCTTGCGCAGGGTCATCAACGTTCCGGCACGGGGCATCGGCAAAGGCGTGATGGACTCCGTCGACAACGTTGAGCTGTCAGATCATTCCGATCTGCCGCTGCTGAGCGCCGGTCTGCAGCCCGCGGCGGCTGCGAATTCGCTGTGGGCGCGAATCGTCCGTGGGCTCGAGGAGAAGGCCTTCGCTGGCCGCGGCGCCGCCTCTCTGACGGCGTTCCGCGATCTCATCGTGAAACTGACCGACGTCGCCAGACAGGAGTCGATCTCGATCGCCATCGGCAAGATTCTCGATCAAAGCGGCTACCTGCAGGATCTCCGTGAGGATCGCAGCGAAGACGCGGAAGCGCGGGTCGAAAACCTCGCGGAACTGGTCTCTGCCGCCCGCGAGTACGAAGGACGCGAACCCGAGCCGTCGCTCACCGGCTTCGTCGATCGATTGTCGCTGTTGTCCGACACGGATGAAGAGGCCGGCACGCAGAACGCGAGAGTCTGGATGATGACCCTCCACAGCGCGAAAGGGCTCGAATTCCCCACCGTCATTCTCGCCGGTCTGGAGGAAGGACTCTTCCCGCACTCGCGTTCGTCGGAAGATCAGGAAGAGCTCGAAGAGGAACGCCGGCTTTGCTACGTGGGGATGACGCGCGCGCGCGCAAAGCTCGTGCTCACGGGCGCGGCGCGACGCCGGATCTTCGGCGAATATCAATCGAGCGAGCCGTCTCGATTCATCGACGAAGTGCCGCCGGAGCTCGTGGAGCGCATCATCCCGAAATTCAGTTCGGCCGGCTACCAAGGCAACTTCCCGCATTATGAGTTCCGCACCAATCCCTACGGTCGCGGCCGGCGCACGAAAGAAGACCCCCCCGTCTACGCGTACGAAAATGAAGATCAATCGGCGACGGGCTCGCTTCGGCCCGGCATGCGCGTCAAGCACGCGCAGTTCGGCACCGGCACCGTCTTGAGCGTCGAGCAGCTCGACGACGACGCGAAACTGGTCGTCCGATTCAATGCCGTGGGTCAGAAGACGCTGCGAGCCAAGTACGCGCGCCTCGAGATCGCGTGAAAACGAACGGATCCATCTACGTCGCTGCGGTCTTTGCGGCGCTGGCCGGATATTTTGTTTATCAATGGTGGTTCAACCCGAATCGGATCGTGAAAGCGCGGCTCGGCGACATCGCCGCGGCGCTGTCGATTCCCCCGAATGAGCCGGAGATTGATCGCATCGCCAGGCTTGCGAAGCTCCGCAAACTGGCGACGGATGACCTGCACGTGAAAGTCGGAACGACCGGGGCGGACCTCGCGTCACGCGACGCTGTGCTGGCGGCGAACGCCTCGCTGACGCCACCGGGAGGCTGGAACGTCGATTTCGTCGACGTCGACGTCCGCGTCAATGCCGACGACACCGCGCGAGCGTTTGTTACCGCCGACGTCACGAGCCGCGATTCGCAGACGGGACAGCAGACGCTCGATTCGCGCGACGTCACGCTGTCGTTCGTCAAACAGGACGGCGAGTGGCTGGTCCGCGAGGCGGAGGTCAAAGACCTGCCGAAACCGCGGTAGCGCCGTCCGCGGCTGACCGGCATCGCTCGCTGCGAGCACGACACGGCCGCGCCGGAACTGCCAGCCTTCGGCTCACGCTCTTACGCTGACGCGCCGTTCAGGGTTATTCCACCGACATCCGTACGGCGTGATCAGCGCCTCGGGTGATTCCAACATCGCGATCACAAGACCGTGAACGGCGCGATTGAGAGCCTGCGGCCGGCAGTTGACGCGATGAAGACCGGCCGCGGGGTGAGGTTGGCTGCGGATGCCGTCGCGACGCGCCGATTGCATGATCGCATGCACGTCGGGCGAAGCGAGCGAGCACGACGACTTCTGTGACCGCGATCCGTGCTGTCCGAATTAGCGCTGGCGGCGCTTGCCGCGTACACGCTCCGAGGGAATCAGCTCCTAGTCGTCGTGCACTGCGTCAGGGTGGCGAGCGAGAGCCCGACTGCCGGGGCGTCGCGTCCGGCAGACCGCGGCCAACCTCACCGTCGCGCTGCCGAGGAGCGCTTAGGCCGCTGGAGGTGCGCCGTCGTCGCTGGTGCCGTTGTCGTCCTTCTCCACGAGCCGTGCGACCGACACGACCTTGTCCTCACCTTCGATTTCGATGAGCCGTACACCCTGCGTCGCGCGGCCGATGGAGCGGACGTCATTGGTAGGCATGCGGATGATCATGCCTTGCTGCGTGATGAGCAGGACTTCGTCGCCTTCTTCGACATACGACACGCCGACGACCTGGCCATTTCGTGTGCTCGTCGAGATGTTGATGACGCCGACGCCGCCGCGTGATTGCACGCGGTATTCGTCCATTTCCGTGCGCTTGCCGTAGCCCCGTTCCGTCACCGTCAAGAGGGTTCCGCCAGGTTCAATGACTTCCATGGCGACCACCACGTCGTCGTCGCGGAGCGTGATGCCGCGCACGCCGTAGGCCGTGCGTCCCATCGGCCTGACGTCGTCTTCGGGGAAGCGAATGGCCATGCCGTTGCGTGTCCCGATGAAGATCTCGCCTTTGCCGTCGGACACGAGCACGGTGATGACGGAGTCGCCTTCTTCCACGCCCATCGCGATGATGCCGCCCGCGCGCGGGTTGCTGAATGCCGACAACTGCGTCTTCTTGATGACGCCCTTTCGCGTGCCCATGACGACGAACTTGTCTTCCTCGAATTCCTTCACGGCGAGCATCGCCGCAATCTTCTCGCCTTCCTCCAGCGAGACCAGATTCGCGATCGACTTGCCCTTCCCGCCTGGTCCGACGTCCGGAATCTCATGGACCTTCAACCAGTACGCCCGGCCGCGGTCCGAGAAAATCATGATGTAGGCGTGCGTCGATGCGACGAACAGGTACGACACGAAGTCTTCGTCGCGCGTCCGCATGCCGATGCGGCCTTTGCCGCCTCGGCGTTGATTGCGATAGGTCGAAATCGCCGTCCGCTTGATGTAGCCGGTATTGGTGACCGTGATCGCCATGTCTTCTTCGGCGATCAAGTCCTCGATGTTGATCTCGCCTGATTCTCCTTCGAGGATTTCGGTGCGGCGGTCGTCGCCGTACTTCGTCTTCACCTCTTTGAGCTCGTCGACGATGATCTGCATCAGCAGTCTTTCGCTGGCGAGAATCGCCCGCAGGCGCTCAATGGTCTTCAGCAGCTCCGCCAGCTCGTCGAGAATCTTCTGCCGCTCGAGGCCGGTCAGCCGCTGGAGCTGCATGTCGAGGATCGCCTGCGACTGAATCTGCGTCAGGCCAAACGTCGACATCAGCCCGTCGCGCGCCTCCGGCACTGTCTTCGCGGCGCGAATCAGCTTGATCACCTCGTCGAGACGATCGAGCGCAATTCGAAGGCCTTCGAGAATGTGATAGCGGGCTTCGGCCTTTCGAAGGTCGAATTCAGTACGGCGACGGACGACGTCTCGGCGAAACTCGACGAAGCTTTCCACCAACTCGAGCAGGTTCATCACCTTCGGCCGGCCGCCGACGATGGCCAGCATGATGATGCCGAAGCTCGATTGCAGCGGCGTGTGCTTGTAGAGGTTGTTGAGAATGACCTCCGGGACTTCGCCTCGCTTCAACTCGACGACGATTCGCATGCCTTCGCGATCGGATTCATCACGAAGGTCGGCAATGCCTTCAATCGTCTTCTCTCGCACCAGATCGGCGATCCGCTCGATCAACTTCGCCTTGTTCACCTGATAGGGAATCTCGGTGAACACAATCGAAAGGCGATCGCCTTTCTTGTTCGTCTCGGTGAGGGACCGGGCCCGCATCATGATCGCGCCACGGCCCGTCGTGTATGCCTGCACGATCCCGGCGCGGCCGACGATGTAACCGGCCGTCGGAAAATCCGGTCCCGGGACGATGTTCAGCAGCGCTTTGATCTTGTCGTTGCGTGTGACGACCTCGTCGTCGTCCTTCAGGTGGGTGTTCTGAATCAGCCAGATGCAGCCGTCGATGACCTCTCGCAGGTTGTGCGGAGGAACGTTGGTCGCCATGCCGACGGCGATTCCGGCGGATCCATTGACGAGCAGATTGGGAAACGGCGCGGGAAGAACGGTCGGCTCTTCCGTCGTTTCGTCGTAGTTGGGCGCGTAGTCGACGGTCTCCCTGTCGAGATCCGTCATCATGTCGTCGGCGAGGGCCTGAAGCCGGGCCTCGGTGTAACGCATCGCCGCCGGCGGGTCGCCGTCGATCGAGCCAAAGTTGCCCTGGCCGTCGACCAGGGGGTAGCGCATGTTGAAGTCCTGCGCCATCCGCACCAGCGTGTCGTAGATCGACGCGTCGCCGTGGGGATGGAAATTGCCCATCACCTCACCGACGATCTTGGCGCACTTGCGGTACCCGCGCGTCGACGACAGGCCCATCGTCTTCATGCCGTACATCACGCGGCGATGCGCGGGCTTCAAGCCGTCACGGGCGTCGGGCAGCGCTCGTCCAATGATTACGCTCATGGCGTAATCCATGTACGAACGCTTCATTTCGTCTTCGATGTTGACCGGGTGCTGGCTGGCGGCGACGATATCAGACATCGAGATTCTTCACGTCGAGCGCGTTGTCTTCGATGAACTTCCGGCGTGGCTCCACCTGATCGCCCATCAGCGTCGTGAACATCAGGTCGGCTTCAGTGTGGTCTTCGGCGCGGACTTGGAGCAGGGTCCGGATGGTGGGATCCATCGTCGTTTCCCATAGCTGTTCCGGATTCATCTCGCCGAGGCCCTTGTAGCGATTAATCGCAACGCCCTTCTTCCCCGCGGCAATGAAATAGTCGACGACGTCGTCGAGCGAGCGGAGTTTGACGTCGGCGACTTTCGCCTTCGCCGCCTTGACCGGTTCGCCCTCGGCGGCTTCAGTCTCCTCGGGCAGATCGGCGCCGCTGACAATCATGTCGCCGTCAAATGACGGCATGTCGCGACGGTTGGCCACGAGCTGCCGGTACTCGACACCGGCCACGAAATCGACGCCGATCTTGTGATGGCGCGGGTAGCCGTTCGATCGGTCGTCGACGTTCAGCAGAAACCGATTGTGTTCTTCGTCCGGCTGGATCGTCACCTTCCGCGTGGTCGTCGTCAGCGTCTGCGACAGCGCCTCGAGCCGGTCCTTGTCCGCGAAGAACTCCCTGTCGGCCCCGGCGGCGACCAGGGCCTCGACGATCTCCCGTGGATGGCCACGGCGCTCGACGGAGTGCAGGAGCTTCTGCTGCGCAATCATGCGTTGAAGCAGCTTTTCGAGATCGGCTCCGGAGATTTCGAGCTGGCTCGCCGGGATTTTTACCACGCGCGCCTCGGCAGCCCGCCTGATCAAGTACGACTCGAGATCGCGTTCGTCCTTGATGTAGGTCTCCGACTTCCCGCGTTTGACGCGAAAGAGCGGCGGTTGTGCGATGTAGACGTATCCGCTCTCGATCACCTTCGGCAGCTGACGGTAGAAGAACGTGAGCAGCAGCGTCCGGATGTGCGAGCCGTCCACGTCCGCGTCGGTCATGATGATGATGCGGTGGTAGCGAAGCTTCTCGAGATCGAAGTCCTCCGCACCGATACCGCACCCAAGCGCCGCGATCATCGTCTTGATCTCGTCGCTGCTCAGCATCTTGTCGAAACGGGCCTTTTCGACGTTCAGAATCTTGCCCTTGAGCGGCAGAATCGCCTGGAAGCGCCGGTCGCGCCCTTGCTTGGCCGAGCCTCCTGCAGACTCGCCCTCGACGATATAGAGCTCGCTCCGCGCCGGATCTCGTTCTTGGCAGTCGGCCAATTTGCCGGGCAACGAACTTCCGTCGAGGGCGCCCTTCCGCCGGACGAGATCCCGCGCCTTGCGAGCCGCTTCGCGTGCGCGCGCCGCGTCGATCGCTTTTCCGACAATTCGCCGCGCGACGCTTGGGTTTTCCTCGAGAAACGATCCGAGCTTCTCGTTGAGAATCGCTTCGACGATTCCCTTCACTTCAGTGTTGCCGAGCTTGGTCTTCGTCTGCCCTTCGAACTGCGGGCGCGGAATCTTCACGCTGATGACGGCCGTCAGGCCTTCGCGGATATCGTCGCCGGTGATGCTTTCCTTGAGATCCTTCGCGAGCGTGTTCTTCGTCGCGTAGTAGTTGATGGTCCTCGTGAGCGCGGATCGGAACCCCGACAGGTGCGTGCCGCCTTCATGCGTGTTGATGTTGTTGGCGAAGGTATACACCATCTCCGCGTAGCCGTCGTTCCACTGCAGCGCGATTTCGGCCTCGATGCCGTCCTTCTCGCCGCGCATATAGATCGGCTTTTCGTTCACCGCCGTCTTGTTCTTGTTCAAGTGCGTGACGAACGAGACGATGCCGCCTTGATACAGGAATTTGTGACTCTTGGTGTCGCGTTCGTCGTCCAGGGTGACCAGCACCCCGCCGTTGAGAAACGCGAGTTCGCGCAGCCGTTGTGCGAGCGTGTCGAAGCTGAATTCGACCGTTTCGAAGACCTGCCCGTCCGGCTTGAACGTCACCTTGGTGCCGCGACGCTTCGTCGTACCGGTGACCTCGAGTTCGGACGTCGGCCGCCCACGCTCGTAGGCCTGGTGGTACACCTGTCCGTTTCGCCAAATCTCGAGATTCAGCGTCTCTGACAGCGCGTTGACCACAGAGACGCCGACGCCATGAAGGCCGCCGGAGACCTTGTAGCTGTCGTTGTCGAATTTGCCGCCCGCGTGCAGTACGGTCAGCACGACTTCGGCGGCCGACTTGCCGCTCGCGTGCTGGTCGACGGGAATACCGCGTCCGTTGTCGACGACCGTGACCGAGCCGTCGATGTGAATCGTGACGTTGATTTCCGTACAGAAGCCCGCGAGGGCCTCGTCGATCGAGTTGTCGACGACTTCGTACACCAGATGGTGCAGGCCGGCCGGCCCGGTCGAGCCGATGTACATCGCCGGGCGCTTGCGGACGGCTTCGAGGCCTTCGAGGACCTTGATCTTGTCGGCGCCGTAGTCGTTCGCAGCGCCCGCGGACGCTTCCTGGAGGGGTTCGCTATGGTCCATCAGACTCGCATCGGCATGATGACGTAGGTGTAGTCGTAGCCCTCGACGCCTACGGGCTTCATCACGGCCTGGCTGACTTCATCTTTCAAATCGAGTGACACGACGTCGCACGCCACCGCTGAGAGAAAATCGAGCACGTACTGCGCGTTGAAGCAGATCTGCATCGACGTGCCGTTGTAGTCGACGGGCAGCGTCTCGTGGGCTTCGCCGACATCGGGGCTGCTCGACATCACGTCGACTTTGCCTTTGTCGACCTGAAACTTCACCGCACGCGAGCGTTCGTTGGAGAGCAGCGCGACGCGGCGCACGGCGTTCGTCAAACGATCGCGTTCGAACTCGACGTGTTTGTCGTTGCCCTTGGGAATCACGCGTTCGTACGCAGGGAACTGACCGTCAATCATCCTCGAGATCAACAGCCGATCACCGACACGAAAGAAGAGATGGTTTTCGCCGCGTTCGTACGCGATGTCGCCGTCGCCTTCTGTCAGCAGCCGGCCCAGTTCACCAAGTGTCTTTTTTGGCAGAATCGGGCGATCTTCCTCGCCGTCCTTCTTCGCCTTGCCGTCTCGAGGACACGTCACCAGTGCGAGGCGGTGTCCGTCGGTCGCGACAAGGCTCATCGAATCGGGCCGCAGCACGAACAACGCGCCATTCAGAAAGTAGCGCGTGTCCTCGCCAGTGATGGCGAACTGCGTTTTTGTCACCATCTCTTTGATCGACGCTCGCGACAGCGGCGCCCCCGATCCATTGCTGGCATCGGGTAGCGTCGGGAAGTCTTCTTTCGGGAGCGTCTGCATTCGAGAATCGAATCGGTCGGCCGCAACCTTCACGCCGCCCTTTTCTTCGCTGATCCGAATGTCTGTTTCAGGAAGCGACCGGACGATCTCGAAAAGCTTTTTTGCCGGCAGCGTCAACGAGCCTGGTTTCGTGACCGTCGCGGTGCATTTGCTTCTCAGTCCAACTTCAAGATCAGTCGCCAGAAAGCGCACCTCCTCGCCCTTCGCGTCCATCAGTACGTTGGCGAGAATCGGAATCGTATTTTTGCGTTCGACGATCCCCTGGAAAAGTTGCAGTTCTCGCAGAAGGTCGTTCTTACGGACGACTAGTTCCATAAAGTGGCTGACCTCGAAAAAGGCGGTGACTGACCCGCGATCCCCTGAGGAAAGGGAGAGATTCGAGAATGGGAAATTATATAGGAAGAGAAGCAGTGTTGAAAAGTAAACCGCTGCTACAAGTCCCTTTATTTCAGTAAGTTAAGTTGTGGGAAATTCGTGGTATCAAACTGGCACCCACGCCGGCATGAAACGGCCTGATCCAGGACTGCACAGCCTGTCCTCAGCCGTAAAAGACCTCTTCCTGTGGAAAAGCTGAAAACTAGTGGAAAGCTTCCAGAAAACCGCCGATGAGGGTGTTGAAATTCCCGTCCTTCCGTCGCAGGTCCTCGACCTTCCGGATCGAATGGATGACGGTCGAGTGATGTTTCCCCCCGAAACTGCGTCCAATTTCTGGCAGCGACGCATTCGTCAGCGACTTGCAGAGGTACATCGCGATCTGACGGGGCATCGCAACAGACTTGGAGTTATTGCGCGACTTCAACTCGACGAGCTTGAGGTTGTAGTAGTCGGCGACGTATTTCTGAATGATCTCAATGGTGACGGCCTTCTCGTCATGGTCGATGATGTTCTTGAGTACTTCCTGCGCTAGAGCCAGCGTCAGTTCCTGGCCGGTCAGGGAGGCATATGCAATCAATCGAATCAGAGAGCCTTCCAGCTCGCGGATGTTCGACTTAATCTTGCTCGCAATATAGATCGCGACGTTATCCGGCAACGGAACCACTTCCGCTTCGGCTTTCTTCTTGAGAATCGCGATCTTTGTCTCGAGATCGGGCGACCCGATGTCTGCGATGAGTCCCCACTCGAATCGGGACCGCAGGCGTTCTTCGAGAGCAGGAATCTCATGCGGCGGCGAATCGCTGCTGAGCACGATCTGCTTCTGCGAGTCGTAAAGCGCGTTGAACGTGTGAAAAAACTCGGTTTGTGTGCCTTCTTTGCCCGCGAGAAACTGAATATCGTCCACCAGTAAGACGTCCACCGTCCGGTAGCGTTCGCGAAAGTCGATGATTCGGTCGAAACGGACGGCGTTGATCATCTCGTTCATGAATCGCTCGGACGAGATGTACGTAAGCTTCAAGTTGCGATCGTGTTGCAGGACGTACTGACCGACCGCGTGCATCAGATGCGTCTTGCCAAGTCCCACACCGCCATAGATGAACAGCGGGTTATATGAGCGCGACGGTGCTTCGGCGACCGCCCGGCAAGCCGCGTGGGCAAACTGATTGGAGGAGCCCACGATGAACGTGTCGAACGTATAGCGAGGGTTCAGCCCTGCTTGCCCATATGGTGCCGGCGTGGTCTCGTGTTCGAGGGCGGCCGTCTCGTCCACTCCCACGCCTACGGCCACAGGAGCAGCCTCCCCGTGCGGCTCGGCGACAAAATTTACGGAGAGCCCCGGGCGCTTGAGTTCGTTCGTCGCCTCACTAATAACCCCCGCGTAGTGCTTCATGAGCCAGTCTTTGAAAAGGGGGTTTGGGACGCGAACCGTGACGGAGAGCGGGTCGGCAGCGACGAACGCGGTGGGTTTGAACCAGGTATAGAAGCTATGCCGGTTCACCTTCGTCTCGACGCGTGCGAGAATCTCATCCCAAAGGTTCATTTCGGTTCAAAATTGCACAATTTCGTTGAACTTTCGCCGATAGGAAAAATGCCAATTCCGCACGATTCAGGTGCGAACTGAGCCGCTAAAACACCGTTTCGCGGGGAATTTCCACAGTTTTTTCCACAGGTGTGGAAAACTCTGGTGACAGACCGAACGTACATGAGCTGGGTGGAATCTGGGAAGCGGTAACCTTTTGCGAAAGACGCCGACTTTAGCACAAAGACCCGCCAACCGTACCCGTCCCGCATTGACACTCCCGGAACCCGTTCGCTACGATTGCAAGTTCTCAAACTGAAAGATTTGCCCCCGGGAGGGATGAATGAAAGGCAAGCGCACATTCCAGCCGAATACCCGCCGCAGGAAGCGGGCACACGGGTTTCTGGTGCGCATGAGCACAAAGAACGGCCGTCTTGTGCTGAAACGTCGTCGCGCCAAGGGCCGCAAGCGTCTAACTGTTAGTAGTGAATAGCGGCTGTTGAGATTTCGCCAGCGCCAGCGCCTTCGCCGCCACGCCGATTTCCAGGACGTTTACGCGAACGGCACCAAGGTTCCTGGCCGGTTGTACACGTTGTTCTCCAAGCCCAATGGCCTTTCCGTTGGCAGGCTGGGGATTGCAGCAACCAAGCGGTTGGGCGGGGCGGTCGTCAGGAATCGCGCGAAGCGCTTGATTCGAGAGGTTTTTCGTCGCAATGACATCGCGCCGGGCTTCGATATCGTCGTCGTACCACGGCGTGAACTGCTCACGGTGGGCCTGACCACCCTTGAAGCCGATTACCGCGCCGCCGTCGCCCGCCGCGTCCTCAAATCACGTTGAATTGTCGCTGCAAGTTCGGATGGCGCTCGCGTTGCTGCGCGTCTACAAGATCTTCGTCTCCCCATATTTCAGGGGTTCGTGCCGCTTTTTGCCCTCGTGCGCTGATTACATGAGCGAGGCTCTCGAGCGTCACGGACTTCTCGTGGGCTGCTCGCTCGGCGTGCGCCGTTTGGCGCGATGTCATCCACTCGGTCGCGCTGGGTATGACCCAGTCCCCTTACGGACGGAACGGTAATGGAACGTCGGGTACTGATCGCAATCTTCTTGTCGTTTATCGTGCTCTACGCGTATCAGGCGTTCGTCGTGAAACCTGCGCCGAAACCTGCCGCCGGGGCGACGCCGACGCCTGCGGCGAGCCGACCGTCGCCGAACTCGACGAGCGCTGCGAAGGCGTCCCCGCCTGCGCCCGCCGCCGCTCCAGCAGCGGCAACGCTCGTCGGCGATTCTGCCGAACGAGACGTGCGCATCGAGACCAAAGATGTCATCGCGGTCTTCACAAACCGCGGCGCACGGCTCAAGAGCTGGCGGCTGAAGAAGTATTTGGATCAGCAGCGCCAACCGCAGGAATTAATCGAGAATCAGCTGACAGGCCAACCGCTGCCCTTCACGCTCAGCACATCTGACGCGCAACTCGACACGACACTGAATAGCGCGCTCTACACGGTCGGTTCTGTTCCGCCAGGAATGATTACCGCGCCGGTCGACGTCAGTTTTGAATATCGCGACGAAGCCGGCGTTCATTCGGCGAAGACGTTTCACATGTTGCCAGACTCGTACGTCGTCTCGGTGAAAGCCGACGTGACGTCGGGTACACGCGCGATCACTCCGGCAGTCGTTTGGGGACCGGCGGTCGGCGACATCGCCGAGATCAGTCGTTACACGCAGCGCGCGGAAGGCTTGCTCTATCAGAACGGCAAAGTGCAGCGGCTGTCGGCGAAGGACATCGGAAAACAGCCGGCCTACGAAGGCGACTTCTTCTTTGCAGGCGTCGACGACAACTACTTCATGACGGTGGCGCTGTCCTCGGGGCAAGGCAAAGTGGTGTTTCAGCCGATCACCATTCCTCCGCCAACCGGATCGAAGGATTCGCCTCGCGAGCTGGTGTCGTTTCAGGTCGAGCCCAAACGCGCGGGCCCAGTGCAGTTTTTTGCGGGACCGAAGGACTTCGACGTTCTCGCCTCCATCGGTCCAGAGGCGACGCGGGCGATCAACTTCGGCATGTTCGCCGTCATCGTCGTGCCTTTGCTGCGATCGCTGAAGTGGATCAATGGGTACGTGCCGAACTACGGATGGGACATCATCCTCCTGACGGTGATCATCAACATCCTGATCCTGCCGTTCCGACACATGAGTGTCGTGTCGATGCGGAAGATGCAGGCGATCCAGCCCGAGGTCAAAGCCATTCAGGATCGTTATGCGAAATTCAAGGCGACTGATCCTGCGAAACAGAAAATGAATCAGGAGATGATGGCGCTCTACAAAGAGCGCGGCGTCAATCCTGCCGGTGGCTGCATTCCAATCCTTCTGACCTTTCCGCTCATCTTTGCGTTCTATGCGCTGCTTTCCACCGCCATCGAATTGCGAGGCGCGCCTTTCATGGGCTGGATTCACGACTTGTCCGCCCACGACCCGTGGTACGTGACGCCGATTCTGATGGGCGCGAGTCAGCTCTGGCAGCAATGGACAATGCCGGCGGCCGGCGTGGATCCGGCGCAGCAGAAGATGATGATGTTCATGCCGGTCATGTTCACCTTCATGTTCTTGTGGGCGCCGGCGGGACTGGCGCTCTACTGGTTGGTGAGCAATCTGTGGCAAATCGGCCAGCAGTACGTCACGAACTCGATTATTGGACCGCCGGCAGTACGAACCGTCCGACCCGCTGCGGAACGCCGGCTTAAACGAGTAGGCGGCGGCAAAACCGATGCGGCCGATGCGCAAAAGGGCTGAACGATGAGCGACCCAACCCAGCCGATCGTGGAGTTTCTCGAGCGCGTCTCAGACGCTCTTGCCATCGACGCGACGGTCACACGCGAAGAGACGCCGGACGGTGCCCGTCTGAACATGGAGGGCGAGCAAGCGGAGCTGCTCGCGCGTCACCGTGGTGAGCCGCTCAAGGCCCTTCAACACATCGTCGACAGCGCGTTTGGTCGGGACGCGCGCGATGAGCGTCGAGTGTTCATCGACGCGCTCGGCTACCGCAAGGGCAAGGACATCGAGCTGCGGCAGATGGCGAAGCTGCTCGCCGAAAAGGCGAAGCAGTCGGGTGCTGATCAGCAGCTCGGCCCGTTGAATCCGTACGAGCGCCGGCTCGTGCACATGGCCGTGGCTGAAGTTCCCGGCGTGACGACGGAAAGCATTGGCGACGCGTTCTCGAAGACCGTTCTGATCTCGTTACGCAAGTAGTGGCTCGCGGCTGCAGGCCACGATGTTTTCTACAGCAGACACGATCGTCGCGATCGCCACGCCGCCGGGACGCGGTGGTATCGGGGTTGTCCGCCTCAGTGGACCAGAGGCACACGCCATCGCCCGCACGCTTGTCACGACCGATGCGCCGCTCGAACCCAGACACGCCACATTCACGAAGATTCGCTCGGCGACACGGCTGCTCGATCACGCGGTAGTCACGCTGTTTCCTGCGCCGCGCTCCTACACGGGAGACGACGTTGTTGAACTGAGTACGCACGGGAGCCCCGTCGTTTTGCAGGCAATCGTTGCTGCAGCGGTCGCGAACGGCGCCCGCCTCGCTGAACCTGGGGAATTCACCCTTCGAGCATTTCTCAACGATCGGCTCGATTTGCCGCAGGCCGAAGCCGTCGCCGACCTGATCGAGGCCGTGACTCCGCTGCAAGCGCGAACCGCTTTCGATCAGCTCGAGGGGACGTTGACGGATCGAATCGTCGAAATCGACGCCGCTTTATTCGATCTGATCGCGCGCCTCGAGGCATCGGTGGATTTCCCAGAGGAGGGGTATCACTTCGTCGAGCCATCGGCGCTTCTCGACGCCCTCGACGGGCTCCTGCGAGCCACGTCGTCGCTGCTGGCTGAAGGACGGAGAGGTCGCCTCATTCGCGAGGGGCTGCACGTCGCCATTGTCGGCAAACCCAATGTCGGCAAATCGAGCCTCTTCAACGCACTGGCAGGCAGCGAACGCGCCATCGTGACTGCCGTTCCTGGAACGACGAGAGACTTAGTCACAGAGACCGTGGACATCAAGGGACTTCGGGTGACGCTTGTCGACTCAGCCGGCATCCGCGCCACAGACGATCCGGTTGAATCGATTGGCGTCGTGCTGGCACGCAAAGCGATGGAAGTCGCCGATGTCGTGCTCGTGGTCGTCGACGGATCCCTCCCGCTCGATGACGCCGACGCGGCGATCTTGCGCGAGACCTGTCAGCGTCGGCGCGTTGTCGTCGCAAACAAGAGTGACATTGCCCGCGGCCTCTCGGGCTCCTACCTGCCGATCTCGGCGAGATCGGGAGCTGGCTTGGATGTCCTGCGCGACGCGATCGAGCGAACGCTCGACGACGACGCCGTGAGTGAGTCGCCGGCGATCACCAATTTGCGGCATTTGAGTCTCGTCGAACGAGCGGACCAGGCGCTCGCACGAGCACGCAATGCGATTGCCGAGCGAGGCATGTCGCTCTCTGAAGAATTCGTGCTGGCTGATTTGCAGGCCGCTCGCGAGTCGTTCGAGGAAATTTCCGGCCGCCGCGCGCCGGAGGATGTGCTCGCGCACATCTTCTCGCGATTCTGTATCGGCAAGTGAGAGCCGCATGGCGATAAGCGATCGATTTGACGTCATCGTCGTCGGCGCCGGGCATGCCGGATCCGAGGCGGCATTTGCCGCGTCGCGTCTTGGTGCGCATGTCGGGTTGTGCACGTTGTCTCGCGACACCGTCGGTCACATGCCGTGCAACCCGGCGATTGGCGGAACCGCGAAGGGGCATCTCGTTCGAGAGATTGATGCGCTCGGCGGACTGATGGGTCTTGCGATCGACGCGACCGGCATTCAATTCAAGCTGCTGAACCGCAGCCGCGGTCCCGCGGTGTGGTCGCCTCGTGCGCAAGCGGACAAGAAACGTTACGGCGAATGGGTGCGGCAGCGCCTCGAGCAGGAGCCGGGCATCACGTGGTTGATCGGGCGTGCGGGAAAAATTCTGGTCGAGCACAATCGCGTTGCCGGTCTCGCGATGGAGGATGGCGACGAGTACCGGTGCGACGCGCTGGTCATCACCACTGGGACGTTTCTGAATGGTTTGATCCACATCGGACCGGAACAGTACCCAGCGGGCCGCGCCGACGAACTGCCGTCGCGCGATCTCGCCGCGTCGTTAAAAAGCTTCGGTTTCACATGGGGGCGGCTCAAGACAGGAACGCCGCCTCGTCTCGATCGCGCGAGCATCCCGTTCGATCGGCTCGCGGCAGACGGTACTTTTCTCGTCGAGCGCGGCGATGAGCGTCCGGTTCCCTTTTCATTTTTCACGCCTCCGATTGCGCGCGAGCAGATCGACTGCTATTTGATCCACACCAACGATCGCGTCCGCGAGCTTGTCCGCGCGAACGTGGATCGTTCGCCGCTCTTCAACGGGCAGATTCAGGGTATCGGTCCACGCTACTGTCCGTCTCTCGAAGACAAGATCGTTCGCTTTCCCGACAAGGAGCGGCATCAGATTTTTCTCGAACCCGAAGGAGTGTCCGCGCGCGAGATTTATGTGAACGGATTCTCGATGAGCCTTCCGCGAGACGTGCAGTTGGCGCTCGTCCACGCGCTGCCCGGACTCGGGGACGCTGTGATGCTTCGGCCAGGGTATGCCGTCGAGTACGACTTCATTCAACCCACGGAGCTGACGCGACGCCTCGAGACAAAGCGCGTCGCGGGGTTGTTCTTGGCCGGCCAGATCAATGGGACGTCAGGATATGAGGAAGCCGCCGCGCAAGGACTCGTGGCGGGCGCGAATGCCGCCGGCGTCGCGCGCGGCTTGGCTGGCTTCGAGCTGCAGCGGCACGAGGCTTACATCGGCATCCTCGTCGACGACTTGATTACGAAGGGATGTCTCGAACCGTACCGGATGTTTACGTCGCGCGCGGAGCACCGGCTGATGCTACGGATTGACAACGCGGATCTCCGGCTGACGCCTCTCGGCCGGAAGGCCGGGCTGGTGGCGGACGATCGATGGGACGAGTACACGAGCCGTAAGTCACGTTATGACAATAATTTACGTAACATAGAGCGCGTGATGACGCGAGATGTGACGGGCGCATCAGTCACGATAGGGCAAATGCTCAAGCGTCCTGAAGTGCGTTTGTCACAGTTACTCTCCGAGCAACGCGTGGCGTTGGAGATTCATCCAGAGAAGGTGGATCTGGATCTCGCCAGCGTCGAAACTGCAGTGAAGTACGCAGGCTACCTGCGACGGCAGGATGCGGAAGTTGAGCGCGCGAAGAGAGATCTCCGTCGGAAGATTCCTCGCGACTTCGAATTCGACGGAGTGCCTGGCCTGTCTCGAGAAGTTATTCAGCGTCTCAGCCAGGTCCACCCGGACACGATCGCTCAAGCTATTCGAATACCCGGCGTGACGCCCGCTGCGGTGGCTGTGCTTTCTGCCTACATCAGTCGAAGTACATCCAAGCCGCCGCAGGAAGATGTCTGTTCGTGACGGCGAATCCGTCCGCGCTCTGCTTCGGCAAAGAGCTGAGCTGGCCCATGTGCCGCTTAGCAATGAAGTCGCCGAGAAGCTCGAGGCCTATTTCACTCTTCTGAGGCGCTGGAATCGCACGATCAACCTCACAAGCCTGCCTTTGGAGCCGCCGACCGACGCGTCCATCGACCGTCTGCTGATCGAGCCCCTGACCGCGATTCCTTTTCTTGCGCCAAAGCCGAACGTCTGGTTTGACCTTGGATCCGGTGGTGGTTCGCCAGCGATTCCGTTGCAGGTCGCTCATCCCGCAAGTCACCTCCGCATGGTCGAGTCAAAAGAACGGAAAGCCGCTTTCTTGCGCGAAGTCGTCAGAGAGCTCGACTTGAATGGTGCCGAGGTGTTGGCGACGAGAATCGAGGGGCTACTCGACGACGAGCGGAGTCGATCGATAGCCGACTTGGTGACAGTCCGGGCCGTGCGGTTGTCCGCCCCGCTGTTTTCCCAACTCGATATGCTCTTGAGGGCGGGGGCACAGGCCGCATTATTCGGAACGACGCCGCAGAAGCTGGATTTGCCGAAGGGCTTGGAAATCCAGAGGGTTGAGCCGTCGCTGATTCTCCTTCGGCGCAGTCACGGCTGACGTTGTTTCACGTGAAACAGGATTTCTCACATCGGCGTTGACTGAAGGTTCTCAGTCCTCTATTCTCTGCACACAAAGTCACACAGCTAGGCGTCACTTTTCTGTTATACGACCAAATGGCGCGAATTGTCGCCGTCGCCAATCAGAAGGGCGGCGTCGGAAAGACGACAACCACGATCAATCTGGCCGCCTCTTTGGCGACGGCCGAGCAGCGCGTGCTGCTCGTCGACGTCGATCCCCAGGCAAACCTGACCAGCGGCGTCGGGCAGCGAGGCAAGTCGACGTCGTCGGGAACCGTGTACGACGCGTTGACCGGCGTCGAGCTCCATGGCGATTACCGCCCGTTTGTCATTCCGACGGCGATCGATCGACTGAAGCTGTTGCCGGCCGATCGAAACCTGACTGGCGCGGAAATAGAACTTGTGACGCTCGCGCGGCGCGAAGAACGTCTCAGAGTGCTGCTCGAGAGCACTCGCGACGATTTCGATTACGTCTTCATCGACTGCCCGCCGTCACTCGGCTTGCTCACGCTGAATGCGCTCGTCGCCGCCGACTCGGTCCTCATTCCGCTTCACTGCGAGTACTTCGCCCTCGAGGGCCTGGCCGATTTGGTCGGCACGATGCGGCGCGTCCGCGCCGGACTCAATCCCGCGCTCGACATCGACGGTGTCCTGTTGACGATGTTCGACGAACGTACGAATCTCGGTCAGCAGGTCGCCCGAGAGGTCCGCGAGTTTTTCAAAGAAAAGGTATATCGCACCGTCATCCCGCGAAACGTCCGCCTCGGTGAGGCGCCCAGCCACGGTCTGCCGGTGATGCTCTATGACGTGAAGTCGCGCGGCGCCGAAGCGTACTTCGCGCTGGCGCGCGAAGTCCTCGCGCGTTCGGCCGCGACGGCTGCCTGATCAGGGAGGCTCGATGGACAAACGCCCAGCACTTGGCAAAGGCCTGAGCGCGCTGATTCCCGACGCGCCGGAACCCAGAATCTCCCCTGTCGAAGTCGACATCGATCGCCTGTCGCCGAACGAGCTTCAGCCGCGCGGTGCCATGGATCCCTCCGCGCTCGAAGACTTGTCGAAGTCCATCGTGGCAAACGGCATCATTCAGCCGATCGTCGTGCGAAAAACCGGCGATCGATTTCAAATCATCGCCGGCGAACGGCGATGGCGCGCCGCAAAAATGGCCGGCCTGCTGCGAGTCCCCGTGGTCGTGCGCGAGGTGGCGGCGGGTGACGAGCAATCGCTGCTCGAGATGGCGCTCGTTGAAAATATTCAGCGCGAGAATCTCAATCCGGTCGAAGAGGCGCTCGCCTATCGTCGTCTCGCCGACGAGTTCAGGATGACCCAGGAAGCGATCGCCTCCGCGGTCGGCAAAGACCGCGCGACCGTCGCAAACATGATGCGGCTGCTGCGGTTGCCCGAGGAAGTGCGTCTGGAACTCGCGGCCGGCCGGCTTTCAACGGGCCACGCGCGCGCGCTTCTCGCTCTCTCGAACGAGGCCGACCAGCGCAGCACGGCGCGCGACGTCATCGCAAGAAGTTTGACGGTTCGAGAGACTGAATCGCTCGTCAAGAAGATTGCGGAACAGGGCGCTCCTGCGCACGAACCAGCAGCGCCGGCGCCGGTGGATGTTCACACGCGCGCGGCGGAAGATCGCCTGCGTCTTGCGTTGGGAACCCGCGTTCGAATCGTCCGCGCCGGCGGACGCGGTCGCATCGAGATCGATTTCGGCTCCGAGGACGAACTGATCCGTCTCTACGAGCAGTTGACCGCTCGAAACTGACTGCAAGACGTGTGGCAGCGCCACACTGTCACTCATATGGTGCGAACCGCCTTCCGAAACGCGTGAACGGCCATTCGTTTGGCTCGAACGGCCTTCCGTACGGCGCAAACGGCCTTCCGCAGAGCTCGAACGGCCTTCCGTACAGCGCAAACGGCCTTCCGCAGAGCTCGAACGGCCTTCCGTACAGCGCAAACGGCCTTCCGCAGAGCTTGAACGGCCTTCCGTACAGCGCAAACGGCCTTCCGCAAGGCTCGAACGGCCTTCCGCTCTCCGTGAACCGCCAATCTCTTGACGCGAAGTCCATTTCAAGCCGCGAAATCCCCTATTCGGCCCTCTCAAGTCGCCAAAACAGGACGTATGAACTGTATGAACGGTGTTGAGGTTCGTCGGACTCCGTATTAAGATTGTCCGTTGAGCTTGTGAAATTGGGCGCAAGCTCCCCACGATGACCAATAGAACCGCAGGAACCCGCTACGCCCGCGCCCTCCTCGACGTCGCCGTCAAGGAAAACGCCGATCTCGATCAGGTCGAACGCGAGCTCGCCTCGGTTGTCGATTTGTTTTCGCAGCACACGCTGCTTTCTCAAGCGCTCCTGAATCCAGTCGTCCCCGTTCCCCGTAAACGCGCCGCGATGGATGCGCTGACCGCGCGCGGGAGCCTGCTGCCAATGGTGACCAAGCTCCTCGGGTTGCTTGCCTCGCGCGATCGGCTGGTGTTGCTGCCGGACCTGCTGGCGGCCTATCGCGATCGGCTGCTCGACTACCGCCATGTGGTGCGCGCGGAAGTGACGACGACGACGCCGCTGTCTGCGGAGCAAGTTGCGGCAATCGAAGCGAACCTTGCACGTGCCTCGGGACGCACCGTCGCGCTGTCGACCAACGTCGACCCGTCGATCATCGGCGGTGTCGTGACGCGCATCGGCAGCATCGTTTACGACGGCAGCGTCACACGGCAGCTGCAAAGGATGAAAGAGAAGCTTTCATGGACATAAAAGCAGACGAGATCTCCAAGATCATCCGCGAGCAAATCGGCAGCTTCGCCGTCGACGTGGACGTCGCCGAAGTCGGCAGCATCATCTCCGTCGGCGACGGCATCGCGCGCGTGCACGGCGTCGAGAACGCCATGGCCGGCGAGATGCTCGAGTTTCCGAAAGGCGTCTTCGGCATCGCGCTGAACCTCGAAGAGGAAAGCGTCGGCGCCGTGCTCCTCGGCGACTTCACGGAAATCAAGGAAGGCGATCCCGTGAAACGAACGGGACGCATCATCTCGGTGCCGGTCGGCGACGAAATGCTCGGGCGTGTCGTCAACGCGCTGGGTCAGCCGATCGACGGCAAGGGGCCGATCTCCACGAAGCAGTTCTCGCCCATCGAACGTCTGGCTCCTGGCGTCGTCGATCGACAGCCGGTGAAAGAGCCGCTGCAGACCGGACTCAAGGCCATCGACGCGATGGTGCCGATCGGCCGCGGTCAGCGCGAGCTGATCATCGGCGACCGCCAGACGGGAAAGACCGCCGTCGCGATCGACGCGATCCTCAATCAGAAAGAAACCGGCGTCATCTGCATTTACAACGCGATCGGCCAGAAGCAGTCGACGATCGCGCAGGTCGTCAAGACGCTCGAAGACGCCGACGCGATGCGTTACTCAATCGTCGTCGCGGCCGGAGCGTCCGATCCGGCGCCGCTGCTGTACATCAGCCCCTATTCGGCCTGCGCGATGGGAGAGTACTTCCGCGACAGCGGCCGTCACGCGCTGTGCATCTACGACGATCTGTCGAAGCACGCGCAGGCGTATCGCGAAATCTCGCTCCTGCTTCGGCGTCCGCCAGGCCGCGAGGCCTATCCGGGCGACGTGTTCTATTTGCACTCCCGGCTGCTCGAGCGCGCGGCAAAGTTGAAGAGCGAGCTCGGCGGTGGATCGCTGACGGCGTTGCCTGTGATCGAGACTCAGGCCGGTGACCTCTCGGCGTACATTCCGACGAACGTCATTTCGATTACGGACGGGCAGATCTTCCTCGAGTCGGATCTGTTCAACCAGGGCGTCCGTCCGGCCATCAACGTCGGCAACTCCGTGTCGCGCGTCGGCGGCTCCGCGCAGATCAGAGCCATGCGCCAGGTCGCTGGCACGCTCCGTCTCGACCTCGCGCAATATCGCGAGCTGGCCGCGTTCGCGCAGTTCGGCAGCGATCTCGACAAAGCGACGCAGGCGCAGCTGACGCGCGGCGCCCGCCTCGTCGAGATCCTCAAGCAGCCGCAGTATCAGCCGCTACCCGTCGAACGGCAGGTCGCGCTGGTTTACGCCGGCACGAACGGGTACCTCGACAGCGTCGCACTGAAGGATGTCGGTGCATTCGAGACCGGCCTCTATCAGTTGATCGAGACGCGCCATCCGCAGGTCTTCAAAGACATCGTCGCCAAGAAGATCCTTGATGACCAGACCAAGGCGGCGCTCGACGCCGCCGTCAGGGAGTTCGCGGCGCAGTTTGCGGCCCGCGCCACGGCCGCCGCCTAACGTATGCCGTCACTGATCGACCTGCGGCGCCGTGTGCGCGCCGTCAAGAACACGCAGCAGATTACGAAAGCGATGAAGATGGTCGCTGCGTCGAAACTGCGCCGTGCGCAGGAACGCATCACGGCCGCGCGTCCGTACGCGCAGCAGATGCAGCGCGTGCTCGGAAGCGTCGCGTCACGCGTGGGCTCGGCCGCGCATCCGCTGCTGACGGTGCGAGAGCCGGGGCCGGACAGCAAGACGCTGGTCATCGTCGTATCCGCGGACAAGGGCCTCTGCGGCAGCTTCAACACGAACATCATCAAGGCCGCGAGCGGATTCGTGCTCGACAGTCCGCAAGCGTGTGCGCTTGGCCTGGTGGGACGAAAGGGCCGCGATTTCTTCGGCCGCCGAAGCTTTACCATCGCGTTCGACGAAATCGGCATTTTTCAGAAGCTGAAGTACGAGGACGCACAGCGCATCGCGCAGACCGCGATGGACGTGTTCGTGAGGGGCGACGTCGATCGCGTGATGTTGATCTACAACGAGTTTCGCTCGGTGATGTCGCAGAAGGTCGTCGTGGATCAACTCTTACCGGTTGCGCGCGGCGACGTCGAGGCGGCCGCCGCGGCGTCGAAGGCCGCAGCCGCCGCGCACATCGGGCAAGTCGACTATTTGTACGAGCCCTCGCCGCAGGAGATTTTCAATCAGCTGCTGCCGCGCTATGTCGAGGTGCAGGTCTATCGCGCGCTGCTCGAGTCGAATGCCGCCTTTTTTGCCGCGCAGATGACGGCAATGGACACGGCGACGAAGAACTCGGCGGACATGATCTCGAGCCTCACGCTGTACATGAACAAAGTGCGTCAGGCGGCGATCACTCGCGAAATCATCGAAGTGGTATCGGGCGCGCAGGCGCTCTAGGAAATTTATGGCTGAGAAAAGTGTCGGCAAAATCGTTCAGGTGATCGGCCCCGTGATCGACGTGGAATTCGAGGCGGGCAAGCTGCCGGAAATCTACAATGCGCTTCGTGTCGTCTCGGACGGCAAAGGCGGCGGCACGGCCCTCGACGTGATCTGCGAGGTCGAACAGCACCTCGGAGAAAATCGCGTCCGCGCGGTCGCGATGAAGCCGACCGACGGCATGCAGCGCGGGATGAAGGTGACCGATCTTGGCGAGCCGATCACCGTCCCGGTCGGTCCCGAAACTCTTGGCCGCGTGCTGAACGTCCTCGGCGAGCCGGTCGACTTTCCGGATCGGCCGCTCGAGACGAAGGAACGGTGGCCGATTCACCGGCCGCCGCCGTCGCTCGAAGATCAGTCGACCGAGCTCAAGATGTTCGAGACGGGCATCAAGGTCATCGACCTTCTCGAACCGTACTTGCAGGGCGGAAAGATTGGACTCTTCGGCGGCGCCGGCGTCGGCAAGACCGTCGTCATCATGGAGCTCATCAACAACATCGCCATGAAGCACGGCGGCGTGTCGGTGTTTGGTGGCGTCGGCGAACGCACGCGCGAAGGCAATGACCTCTGGCTGGAATTCCAGGAGAGCGGCGTCGTCAACACGCAGGACTTCACGAAGTCGCGCGCGGCGCTGGTCTACGGACAGATGACCGAGCCGCCGGGCGCGCGTCTGCGCGTCGGACTGTCCGCGCTGACCGTCGCCGAGTACTTCCGCGACGGCGAAGGCAAGGACGTGTTGCTCTTCATCGACAACATCTTCCGCTTCACACAGGCTGGCTCTGAAGTGTCGGCGCTTCTCGGACGCATGCCGTCGGCGGTCGGCTACCAGCCGACGCTCCTCAGCGAGATGGGCCAGATGCAGGAGCGCATTACGTCGACGAAGAAGGGATCGATTACCTCCGTGCAGGCGATCTACGTCCCGGCGGACGATTACACCGACCCGGCGCCGGCGACGACGTTCGCGCACCTCGACGCGACAACGAACCTGTCGCGGCAGATCGCGGAGTTGGGACTGTATCCGGCGGTCGATCCGCTCGCGTCCTCGTCGCGCATCCTCGATCCGCGTATCATCGGCGCGGAGCATTACAACGTGGCGCGGTCGGTGAAGCAGATTCTCCAGCGCTACAAGGACCTCCAGGACATCATCGCCATTCTCGGCATCGACGAGCTGTCGGAGGACGACAAGCTCACCGTGTCGCGCGCCCGAAAGATTCAGAGGTTTCTCTCGCAGCCATTCTTCGTGGCCCAGCAGTTCACGGGTCTCGAGGGCAAGTACGTTCCAATTGCCGACACGATTCGTGGCTTCAAGGAAATCGTCGAGGGCAAGCACGACCAGATTCCGGAACAGGACTTCTTCAACGCTGGTGCAATCGAAGACGTCCTGGAGCGCTTCAAGAAGCGGCAAGCGGCGTAGACCATGGCGCTTCCCACGCAGATGCATCTGCAGGTCGTCGCGGCCGACAAATCGCTCGTCAACGAAACGGTCGACGAGGTCGAGATCCCCGGCGCGGACGGCTACTTCGGCGTGCTGCCCGGCCACACGCCGTTGCTTGCGCTGCTCGGCACGGGCGAAATGTGGTACCGCCGCGGCAGCGAGACGCACCATCTGCTGATTTCCTCCGGCTTCGCCGAAGTACAGCCGGACGCCGTGACGATCCTCGCGCAGATAGCGGAACGGTCCGGCGACATCGATGTGGCGCGGGCCGAGGCCGCGAAGAGGCGGGCCGAAGAGCGGCTGGCCCGCCCGACGATCGACATGGACTACGAGCGGGCACGGCTCGCGCTCCTCAAATCGCTCATCCGCCTACAGGTCGCCACCCGCGTTAGAATTCGCTCGTAGGTGTTTGCCAACCTAGGCACTCTCCTCCGCTATCGCGGCCTCATTCAGAGCCTGGTTGCGCGCGAGCTGAAAGCGCGCTATCGCGGCAGCGTGCTCGGATTCGTCTGGTCGTTCGTCAACCCTCTGCTGCTGCTCTCGGTTTACTCGTTCGTCTTCACGACCGTCATGCGCAACGACAACGCACAGACGCGTCCATACGCGGTGTTCATGTTCTGCGGCTTGCTGCCGTGGACGTGGTTTGCGGCGTCGCTCACTGAGTCTGCTTCGTCGCTGATCAGCGGCGGCAATCTGATAAAGAAAGTGCTGTTTCCGGCGGAGGTGCTGCCCATCGTCAGCGTGCTATCGAACATGGTGCACTTCGTTCTGGGGCTGATCATTCTCGCCGGGTTCATGATTGGCTTTCGCCACCTTCCCAATCCAGCCGCGCTGGTCTGGTTTCCGGTCGTAGTCGCGGTGCAGTTGATCTTCACGCTCGGCCTCGCGCTCGCGCTGTCGGCGCTCTCGGTGCATTTCAGGGACATACGCGATCTGCTCGCGAATGTGCTGACGCTCTGGTTTTTCGCGACGCCGATCATCTATCCGTATTTCATGCCCACGGTCGAGCGTTTCTTGTGGCTGTTTCGGCTGAACCCGTTCTATCACCTGGCCGTGTCGTATCAAGAGACGCTGTTCTTTGGTCAGTTCGGTCACGCGCGTTCGCTTCTGCTGCTTGGAGCCCTGTCGATCGTGCTGTTTCTCGCGGCCTACTGGCTGTTCGACCGGCTTCGCGACTCGTTTGCGGAGGTCGTGTGACGAGCGCGATTGAGCTCGTGAACGTGTCGAAAATCTATCGGCGCTATTCCGGCCGGCAATTCGCGACGCTCAAGAGCGCGCTGTTGAAACGGAGCTTGCTTCGAGAGCTGCGGCCGAACGAAGCGTTCGTCGCGCTGAAAGACGTCTCGTTCACCGTCCCAAAAGGCTCGACGGTCGGCCTCATTGGCCGCAATGGATCCGGGAAGAGCACGGCGCTCAAGCTCGTCGCCGGCATCACCAAGCCGAGCGCGGGAACAGTCAAGGTGACCGGACGCATCTCGGCCTTGATCGAACTGGGCGCCGGTTTTCATCCGGAGATTTCTGGCCGGGAGAACGTCTTCATCAACGGCATCATGCTGGGACTCTCGAAGCGCGAGGTCGAGGAACGCTTCGACGACATCGTGAATTTCGCGGAGCTGCGCGAATTCATCGACGCACCCGTGAAGACGTATTCATCCGGGATGTACATGCGTCTCGGATTTGCCGTCGCCATTCACGTCGATCCGGATGTGTTGCTCGTCGACGAGGTGCTCGCCGTCGGCGACGAGAGCTTCACGCACAAGTGTCTCGACAAGTTCGGCGAGCTCCACCGCCGCGGCAAAACCGTCCTCATCGTCACGCACGCGCTCGGCCTGGTCGAGCGGCTGTGCGACGACGCGGTATGGCTCGACGGCGGCGAGAAGCAGCTGGAAGGCGACCCGAAGCGCGTCATCGGCGCCTATCTCACGTCGGTCGAGGAGAGCGAGAAGCAACAGCTGGCCGCGACGACGACAAAGGCCATTCAAAGTGCCGCGCCGCATGTGCCGGCAGGCGACATGTTCCAGGCGACGGAAGGCCGGTGGGGATCGCGAGAAATCGAAATCACCGATGTCCAGCTCGTCGGCGCTGATGGCCAGCCGTCGTTCGTCTTCCACTCCGGCGACGCGGTGTCAATCAGGTTTCACGCGCGTGCTCTCAAAACGACCACCGATTTCGTTTTCGGCGTCAGCGTCTTCAACGCCGACGGCGTCTGTTGCTTCGGCACCAATACAGATATCGAAAGCATGGCGTCCGAACGGATCGACGGAGACGCTCAGGTGACGTTTGCCGTCGATCGCCTCGATTTGGTCGAGGGGACGTATAAGCTCGACGTCGCCGCCCATCGGCGCGACGGCACGCCGTACGACTATCATCGGCAGCTCTACACGTTTCGAGTGAAGTCACGAACCCACGACGTGGGCATCTTTCGGCCCGCCCACCGTTGGACGTTTTCGCCGAACGTCCGTTTCAAGTAGCGTCAGATGCCGGTGCTCAGTCTCGACCAGGCGGTCGTCTTCGTCTCCGATCAGCGGAGGTCAGGTCAGACGATCGTCTTTACCAACGGCGTGTTTGATCTCGTGCACATCGGCCACACTCGTTACCTGAGGCAGGCGCGCCGGCTGGGCGACGTGCTCATCGTCGGCGTCAACTCCGACTCATCTGTTCGGGCTCTTGGCAAAGGCGGCGACCGGCCTGTCACGCCTCAACATGACCGAGCTGAACTGCTGGCCGGCTTCTCGTGTGTTGACGCCGTCGTGATTTTTGACGAACCGACGCCGGAACCGCTCATCGCGCGGCTGTTACCAGATATTCTGGTAAAAGGCTCTGACTGGCAGGGCCGCGAGAATCCGGGCCAGAAGCTCATCGAAGGCCGCGGCGGCTCGATGAAATTCATTCCGGTCGAGATGGGTTACTCGACGACGAGCATCCTCGAACAGATCAAGAAATCGCGCGCCTGAGACATGTCCTCGACGATTTCAACATCGCTCAACCTGCGGGCGCTCCTCAAGACCGCCATCGCACGCAGCGGGCTCAACACACGGCAGCACGCGGTTTCGGGTCTCACGCCGGCCGCGAAGTGTCTGTATGTGGCCGGCGCGGCGCACGAGCGGCAGAAGGGGCTCGTGCTCTTCGTCGTCCCGACGGATGCCGATCTCGAGCAGGCGTCTGGCGACGTCCGATTCTTCCTGGCCTCGCTGGACGGGCTGTCAGGCGCCGCGGCCGATCGTGCCGTGCTGCCGTTTCCATCGCACGAAATCGACCCGTATCGCGGGTTGGCTCCGCACATTGGTGTGACGTCGGTGCGCGCGCGTGCCCTGCACGCGATGGCCAACGGCACCGCACGGGTCGTGGTGGCGTCAGCGGCGGCACTTCTTCCCAGAGTGACCGCTCCAGCGCGTCTCCGACGAGCGTCGATTGAGCTTCGACCGGGACAGGACGTCGCTCCGACCGATCTCGTGGAGCTGCTCGTCGACGCCGGCTTCTCGCGCGAAGATCCAGCCGACGAGCACGGCGAATTTGCGGTCCGCGGCGGTATCGTCGACATTTTCCCTGCCGGCGAGGCGCTGCCGGTTCGCCTCGAATTCGCCGGCGACACGATCGAATCCATGCGCTCCTACGATCCGTCGACGCAGCGATCGACCGCGGCGATCGATCGGCTCGCGGTCATTCCGCTTCAGGACGTGCTTGGCGACGATCGGGACGCGACGCTCTTCGACTATCTGTCCGCGGCGAACGACGCTCAGCTCGTTGTTTCGGAGCGCGACGAGATCGACGCGCATGCCGCGAAGCTCCTCGACCAGATGCAGCGGAGCTACGAGACCATCACTGCGGCCGATCGGTCTGGCGGAGCCACTCGTGTGCCACCACCCTCCGCGCTGTTCGCGAGCTGGGACGACGTCGGCGCGCGATTGTCACTCGCGACGTCAGTGTCCCAGCTAGGCCTCGACGATCAGGCACACATCCGCTGTCAGCCGGCGGTTGCGTTTCACGGACGTGTCGGCGACTGGGTCGCAGATGTTCGGCGATTCCGAGAATCCGGCGGCGCGACGCTCTTCGTCGCGGCGTCGGCCGGCCGCGCCGAACGGACGATGGAGCTGCTGAAGGAGTACGACGTCATCGCTGTGCCGGTGGAGGGCGCGGAAAGCGCACGCCACGCGGCCGTCCTGATCGCACAGGGCAACGTCTCTGAAGGCTTCAGGCTTCCTGACGCCGATTTCCAGATCTACGCGGAAGCGGACGTGTTCGAGGAGGAGCGCCGCGCTCCTGAACGCCGCCGCCCTGCCTCGAAAGCGTTTCTCTCGGACCTTCGCGATCTCAAAATCGGCGACCACGTCGTGCATATCGACCACGGCATTGGCATCTTCGTCGGCCTGAGGAAGATCGGCATCGCCGACAACGAGCAGGAGTTTCTCGAGCTGCGCTATGCCGGCGAGGACAAGCTGTTTGTCCCTGTCGAACGCCTGGACCTCGTTCAGAAATACACGGGGGCCAACAAGCCGCCGGTCGATCGGCTCGGCGGCACGTCTTGGGAGCGCGCCAAGACGAAAGTCAAGAAGGCCATGCGCGACATGGCCGAGGAGCTGCTGAAGCTCTATGCCGCACGCAAGGCCGTCCCTGGGCACGCGTTCAGTCCCGACTCGCATTGGCAGCAGGAATTCGAGGATGCGTTCGAGTACGACCTGACGCCCGATCAGAAGACGGCGATCGCCGACATCAAGAACGACATGGAATCGCCGACGCCGATGGACCGGCTCCTCTGCGGCGACGTCGGTTACGGCAAGACAGAAGTCGCGATGCGCGCGGCGTTCAAGACCGTGATGGACGGCAAGCAGGTCGCGTTCCTGGCGCCGACGACGATTCTGGCGTTCCAACACGAGAAGACGCTGAAAGAGCGGTTCGCCGGCTTCCCTGTCCGCATCGACATGATCAGCCGGTTCCGAACGAAGCAGGAACAGCAGCAGGTGGTCGTGGATCTGGCAGCCGGGAAGGTCGACGTCATCGTCGGCACGCACCGTTTGCTGTCGAAGGACGTCGAGTTTCGCGATCTCGGCCTGTTGGTCGTCGACGAGGAGCAGCGGTTTGGCGTTGGCCACAAGGAGAAGATCAAGCAGCTGCGGAAGAAGGTCGACGTCCTCACGATGACCGCGACGCCAATTCCACGAACGCTCAACATGTCGCTCGTCGGCATTCGCGACATGTCGATCATCGAAACGCCGCCGAAAGATCGGCTGTCGATTCAGACGAACGTGGTCAAGTTCGATCCACAGGTGATCGCGCGAGCCATCAGCAACGAGATGGCGCGCGGCGGCCAGGTGTTCGTGGTCCACAACCGGGTGGAGTCGATCTTCTCCATCGGCAATCTGATTCAGCGCCTCGTCCCCGAGGCGCGCGTCGTGATTGGACACGGGCAGATGAGCGAGGACATCCTCGAGCGCGCGATGCTCGATTTCATGGCCAAGAAGTACGACGTCCTCCTCGCCACGACGATCGTGGAAAACGGCCTCGACATTCCGAATGCGAACACGATCGTCATCAACCGCGCCGACCGATACGGTTTGTCGCAGTTGTATCAACTTCGTGGTCGCGTCGGCCGCTCCGATCGACCTGCCTACGCGTATTTGCTGATCCCGCCGGAGGACAACCTCTCTCCGGTCGCCAAGAAACGGCTCGCCGCCATCAAGGAATTCAGCGATCTGGGCAGCGGATTCCGCGTCGCGGCGCTCGATCTCGAAATTCGCGGTGCGGGTAATCTGCTCGGCGGCGAACAGAGCGGGCAAATCGACACCGTGGGCTTCGAGATGTACATGAAACTGCTCGAGCAGACGGTCCGGGAGCTCAAGGGAGAGGACGTCGAAGACGACATTCGCGCGACGGTCAATCTCGGCATCGACTTGCGAATCGACGAGTCGTACGTCCCCGACATGAACCAGCGGCTGATGCTCTACCGGAAGGTGGCTGCGGCGCGGACGGAGACAGAGATCGATCGCGTGCTCGACGAGGCCACCGATCGGTATGGCCCGCTTCCGCTTTCGGTGCTCAACCTTGCGGACTACGGTCGAATTCGCGTGATGGCCGATCGCCTGGGCGTGGAGTCGGTCGACCGCGAGGCCCGCACGGTCGTCTTAAAGTTCAGACCGCAGGCGAAGGCCGATCCCGTCAGGCTCGTAGCTCTGGTGCGGCAGCGCGGCGACTTGACGCTCGTCCCGCCTGCGGCGTTGAAGATCAACCTCGACGGCGCGCAAGGGCCGGCCAACCGGCCTGCACCGCGCAACCAGCGGGGCCGCAGCTGGTGGACAGCGCGCGCGAAGGAAACCGAAGTTCGGCCCGGATTTACGAAACAGGAAATGACCCGCGTCGCGAAAGACGACCCGCGGGCTGCCGGCGGTGTTTTCGAGCGCGTCGGCGGCGTGTTGAGTGAGCTCCTCGAGCCACAGTAAGATGGTTATTTGCTTATGACTTACAGACACTCGTTTAAAGCTGCCGCCGCGGTCGTGCTCTGCCTGTCACTCGGGTCGATCGCCCGCTCAGAAATCCTGGAGCAGGTGCTGGTGAAGGTGAACGGAGAAATCTTCACCAAGAGCGATCTCGAAACACGCCAGGTTCAGGAAATCCGGCAGCGCGGGAAGCAAATCGATCTCTCGACGCCGCAGGGCAACGAGGAGCTGCGCAAGGCCATCGCAGAGGTGACGCCGGGCCTGTTGGTGAGCGCTGTCGACGAGATGCTGATTGTTCAGCGCGGGAAAGAACTCGGGTACAAGGTCAGCGATGAACAATACAAGCAGATCCTCGACAACCTGAAGACGCAGAACAAAATCGAAAGCGACGAGCAGCTGGTGGCGGCGCTCAAACAAGAGAACATGACGCTGACCGATCTGCGCCGCAATCTGGAGCGCACCGTCCTCGCCCAACGCGTTCAGCAAGCGGAAGTGTTTGGCCGCGTCGCCGTCACCGACGACGAGGCGCACAAGTACTACGACTCGCACATGACGGAGTTCACCACGCCGTCATCCATCATGCTGCGGGAGATTCTCGTCGCCGTTCAAGCGGCGGACGCGCGCGGCCTGAACGTCGCGGCCGACGAAGGCGCGAAAGCCAAAGCCGAGGCGATTCGCACGCGAATCTCCGGCGGCGAGCCGTTCGACAAAGTCGCGACGGAGGTGTCCGACTCGGCCTCGAAGGCGAATGGCGGGTTGATCGGTCCGTTGAACGTCAACGATCTCTCTCCGGATTTCCGGAAGATCATCGAGGGCCTGAAGCCCGGCGACATGACCCAGGTCATTCGAACGCAGCGCGGCTACCAGATTCTGAGGCTCGAATCCGCGACGCCGACGAAGGTGCTGGAGTTCGAGAAGGCGCGCGATCAAATCGGCGAACGTGTCTTCACGGACAAGCGGCGAGAAGAGTTTCAGAAGTACCTGGTCAAGCTGCGCGCGCAGGCGATCATCGATTGGAAGAACGCCGACGTCAAGAAAGCGTACGACGAAGGACTGGCGCAACAGGCGAAGGCCGCGACAGCGCCACCGCAGTGACCGACGCGCACCCCCAGTGGTTCGCGGTGTGGACCCGCTCCCGTCACGAGCAGGTGGTCCGCGAACAATTGGAGCGGAAGAGCGTCGAAGCCTTTCTTCCCACGATTACCCGCTGGAGCCGCTGGAAAGACCGCAAAAAGAAGATCGACTGGCCGCTGTTCCCCGGATACTGTTTTGCCAAGTTTGATCCTGAAGACGCGCTCCCTATTCTGAAGTGCACCGGCGTGGTCAACATCGTGTCCTTCGAGGGCAAGCCGGCGGCGATTCCCGAATATGAGCTCGACAGCATCCGGGTGCTCGTCGACAGCGAGCTCCAATACGATCCCTGTCCCATGATTCACGAGGGGATGATGGTGGAAGTCGTCCACGGGCCGCTGAAAGGCGTCGTCGGCCGGCTTACCCGCAAGGACGCGCCCAAGGCGCGGCTCGTGCTTGCCGTCGATCTGATCGGGCAGGCCGTGAGCGTCGAAGTTGACGCGGCAGACGTCAAGCCGTACTAATCAGACCGACATGAAGATAGGCGCAGTCGACCTCCCTTCGCCTTTCGCGATCGCGCCGATGGCCGGCATGACGGACACGGCGTTCCGCCGTCTCGTCAAACGCCACGGCGGATGCGGGCTTGTCGTGACCGAAATGGTCAGCTCGGAAGGCCTCGTGCGGGGGATCGATCGGACGCTCGAATACGCCGAGTACACAGAGGAAGAACGGCCAATCTCGATTCAGATTTTCGGCGGCGATCCCGAGAAGATGGCGGCCGCCGCGCAGATTGTGGAAGGCATGGGCGCGGACATCGTCGACGTCAACATGGGTTGTCCGGTGCCGAAGATCGCGAAGCACAACGCGGGTTGCAGCCTGATGCGCGAGCCGGACCACGCCGCCACCGTGATTGCGGCGATGACAAAAGCCGTGAAGATTCCGGTGACGGTCAAGATGCGCGCCGGCTGGAACGACGACGAGCGCAACGCACCGCGGCTCGCGCAAATGGTCGAAGACGCCGGCGCTGCCGCCGTGACGGTGCACGGCCGTACTGCCGCGCAAAGCTACAGCGGATCGGCGGATTGGAATCTCGTGGCCGACATCGCGTCGCGCCTCTCTATTCCTGTATTCGGAAGCGGCGACTGCGTCGAACCGGAACAGATCGTCGA
>Ga0068871_100000136_pt1 | contig 47129 bp, 38 predicted proteins | sample KBSMisM72_FD_72750 | JGI IMG/M metagenome (GOLD analysis project Ga0068871, IMG submission 72750) | Miscanthus rhizosphere microbial communities from Kellogg Biological Station, Michigan, USA - KBS Miscanthus M7-2 | ecosystem: Host-associated > Plants > Roots > Rhizosphere > Soil ...
AGTACTGGGATCACTGCTAGTGCTCGACACTCGTACGAGAAATATCAGTCAGCAAGAGGAAGAATTGTTACACACGGGAGCGAAGGCGGCCGTAGAAGCGCTCGAAATTCGGACGGTGGCGCCAGCTGAGCCAGAGATGAACGAGAATAGAGAGCTTAAAGGGTAGTCCCAAGAGGACTGCTGCCGGATCGGGGCGTAGCCAAAGGTCTTCTGCCGATTCAGGTCGAAGACCACGAACTATTTCTGGCGAGACTCGAACATTTGCGAAGCTTCGCTAACGCGAAAGCCTGAGCGAAAAGACGCACGCAAGCTGGCGGATCTACTACACAGCCACCAGCTCAGTCCGGTGTATCACCGAAAGCTTGGAACCTGCACCTTAAAAGAGTTGGGGCGGAGCTGTTCGACCCTCGCCAAGCATGTGACCCGGGTGATGAATTGGATTCAGTCTGTGTAGCGAAGTTGGGCCATTCCCTGTGCGGGCACAAGCGTCCACAATGTGAAGGCTAAACTCGCGGACGCTCTTGCCGTTTGCCTACGAAGACAACGAAAATTATGGCCGCCCCGGTCGCAATCATCCCGGCAACGATGAACAGGGTTGGATGCGCATGCTGCGGAATGAAGGCGAGTATCTGCCGCCCGTAGCGGGCAGCCAAGAAGGCCAGAAGTGTGTACCTGACGATTCGTCCAAGGGTAAGCGCGAACAGGAATTTTCTCACTGGATATTGCATGGTGCCCGCGGCAAACAAGAATGGAAGCATGGGCACGGGTGGCGGGAGTAGGGCAGGAATGGCGATCGCACCCAAGCCCCAACGCTCGAAGATCTTGTATGTCTTTTCCAATTTCCTGGCCGGGAACCTACGCGCGAGCGTTTCCTTCCCTCCTTTGCGAGCAAGCCTGTAGGTAACGAAGCCTCCTATCACAGAACCCGCGGTCGCCATCGAGGCGTAATAAAACCACAAGCGTTCTTTGCGCGCGGACAGGAATATCGTCAACACATCCATGCTCCCAGGTAGCGGGATAACGGAATTGTCGAGCAACCCGAGCGGAATGAAGCCCAGACCGCCGAGTGTGTAGATCCAGTGCCTGGCGCTTCGCGCCATAGTACCTGTCGCGACTGTTAGGAGAGCGAACATCTTCCCAACTGTTGTCACCAGGCGATTGTACTCATCGACCGGTCGACCAGCAGAAGAATTCAGGGTCGCCCGGTTTCAGGGCCCTTTCTTGGATCGTTCGATACCCCTTGGTGTGGCGAGTGCTGGAAAGGAAGAAGTGCGGTGCAGCGAAATCATAAAAAGGTGCTGGGACGACTCTCAGCACCCATTCCTCGTGCATCTAGCTTACAGCTCTAACATTCTCAGCTTGCCAGCCCTTAGGGCCTTTGGTGACGTCGAACTGCACGGCTTGGCCTTCTTGTAGACTGCGAAAACCGCCCCCCTGAACCGCTGAGAAATGCACAAACACATCATCGCCACTCTGACGGCTGATGAAGCCGTACCCTTTGGCATCGTTAAACCATTTAACTGTTCCTTGTTCCATTGATATACCTGATTTCCATTTTAGATTTGCCGAGGAAGAATCGCTGCGGGTGAGAAGGGTAACGCTGGTTGGCGAATCCGACTTTCAACTGCGGGTCAATCAATCTTAGCTATGCAATTATACACCATGAAAGTCAGACCCGCTGCAGAAGCCACCGGTTAACAGGGATGCGGATCGCCGATCCAGAGTCCAACCCAATCTTGCCGAACTCTTCCCGGCTTCTTATCACGCGATTCGCCTACGACGGCGGAACTCAAAGTAGCACGTGCGGAACGGAGTTCCACAATAGGTGCCGGATTCACAGTGGGGTCAACGTTCTTGTCCCTGGGATGCGAAACCCGATCTAGCGACGTCTTCCCATCTTTATCCCTCATCGGTGCCAGACCAAGAGACGAGGGCCCAATTGCTGTCCCATCTCTGCAGAATGAGGTGCGTCGGGACGAACTCAGATTCGATTTTGTTATTCAGAATAAACGGGGTGAGGCTGGAACCGCTCGCCGCAACGAATTCGCAATGGCAGGTTAACGGTTCAAGTCCGATCGTCGGCTCCATCCTAACCCGGTCCGTTCCGGAGACATAGGTAACAGAACGTTCCGGAGACTGAGTACACTTTCGGCCCGAAAGGGTTCTCTCGATTCGACTCCAGGGCTTCACACAGAAGGGGTTCGGGATATGGTGTTCGTATCCAGCGCTGGCGCAAATGTCTAAACCCCTAGGTGCTCACGAGTAGGGTGTAAAATCACCAGTATTCGCCAAGGGCGGAGGGGCATCTGATGAGACCTGCAAAGGTCACCCCCGGATCCAAGGCTCGTGCACCAAAGAAGCACCAGTCAAGGCGAGGTGATTTCCGCCGGGGGAGGGCACTTGAGACCGCGCTCCGAGACAGCGAAGCTCGCCTCAGGGCAATCCTCAATGCTGAGCCCGAATGCGTCAAACTGTTTTCTCCCGACAACATTCTGGAGTATATAAATCCGGCCGGCTTATCTATCTTTCAAGCAGACTCCCTTGAGCAGGTAGTGGGGAAGAACCTGCTCGACGGCCTAGATCCCAAGTACGCTGTCGAATTCCAAGAACTCACCAAGAGAGTGTTACGCAGCGGGACGGGCACGTTGGAGTACGAAGTTACTGGGTTGAAAGGCCGGCGGCTGCGGCTGGAGACGCATGCCGTGCCACTCCGTGATTCAAAGGGGCGGGTCGAGCATCTGCTTGCCGTGACTCGCGATATCACCAAACAGAAAGCCGCCGAAGAAGCGCTTCGCTCGAGCGAACAAAAGTTCCGTGCACTCATCGAGAATAGTCGCGATGCCATCGCTCTACTCAGTCGTCAGGGTGAGATCCTCTACTGCAGCCCGTCCACCTCAAGGATTCTGGGCTACTCGACCGAGGAATTGAAAAGTGTGCGCATTGGCAGATTCTTTCATCCAGAGGATCGGCCATTCATGGGGCGAGAGTTCGAGGCGGTTGCCGCTGAACCGAAGAACGCTGCCGACTTTACTGCCCGCGTTCGCCACAAGAACGGCTCCTGGTGCGTGGTCGAAGGTACACTCACCAACCTGCTGCACAATCCTGACGTACAGGCTATCGTGGCCAACTATCGCGACGTTACCAATCGGGTGCGTGCCGAACGAGCACTCGAGCGGGCGGAAGAAAGATTCGAGATTGCCTTTCGCTCGAGCCCGCTCGCAATGTCGATCACGACCCAGTTCGAAGGACGCTTCCTGGATGTCAATAACGCATTTCTGTCCATGATTGGCTACAGCCGTGAACAGATTGTTGGGCGCACATCCGCGGATCTAGGGTTGTGGGCAAAACCCGAGGATCGCGATGCCTTGATGAGGTATTTGTCAGAGCCCGGCAGCTCCGTAACCATGCAGTTCGGCCTTCGAGCCAACACAGGTGAAATTCGGCAGGCTGAACTTTCTGCTGGGCTGATTCAGTTGGATGACGTCCGCTGTGTCCTAACCATCGCACGCGATATTACCGAAGCCAAGAACCTGGAACGGCAGCTGCAGCAGGCGCAGAAGATGGAAGCAGTCGGTCGCCTTGCAGGTGGCGTAGCTCATGACTTCAACAACATTCTTGGCGTGATTATGGGCTATAGCAATCTTTCGAGGGAGAAATTGGCGAGAGAGCATCCCGCAACAAAAGATCTTGCCCAAATTGAACAAGCCGCCGCGCGCGGTGCATCCCTCACTCGGCAATTGCTTACATTCAACCGCCAACAAGTTGTCTTTCCGCGGCCGCTGGATTTAAATGCGCTCATCAGCAACATCAGCGATATGTTGGCCCGCGTCATCGGAGAGGATATTACCTTATCTTTTCGGTCGCGTGGCCGACTTGATTCCATCCATTGCGACGCGGGACAGTTGGAGCAGATTCTTTTGAACCTTGCCGTCAATGCACGCGATGCCATGCCACACGGGGGACAACTGACAATTCAGACCAAGATGACGGAGTTCAATGAAAACGATGGTCCTCACCATGGTCCATCAGAGCCCGGCAGGTATGTGATGCTGTCTTTGAGCGACACGGGATGTGGAATGGATGAATCCACCAAAGAGCACTTGTTCGAGCCCTTCTTCACAACTAAGGGACCGGGAAAAGGGACTGGGCTTGGACTGTCCACCGTCTATGGAATTGTTAAACAGAATCGGGGATTTATATGGGTCTACAGCGAGGTTGGACACGGGACAACGTTCAAGATTTATTTCCCCTCTGTTCCCGAAAAAGCCGAGCCGATACGGACAAAGGAGGACCGCAGAAAGGTTCCTTTGGGTACTGAGACAATTCTGCTGGTCGAGGATGAGCAGGCGTTGAAGAGTCTGACCAAAGAGATGCTGCAATCGGGAGGATACCGGGTGTTCGACGCAGACGATCCCGAGAGCGCCCTAGGCATCCTTGCCGAAAAAAAAGAACACATCGACTTGCTGATAACAGATGTGATCATGCCGGGTATGAGTGGAGCGGAATTGTCACGACGCGGCCGGGAAGCTGTGCCTGCGCTAAAAGTGATATTCATGTCGGGCTATGCCGGCGATGTGTTGGACCGGCAGATCGCGCCTATTCCGGATCTGGTACTCCTTGAAAAGCCCTTTTCGCGGCTCTCCTTGTTACGCCGGGTTCATAACGTCATACACCAGACAAAAGCTTGATAGCGATGCGCTTGCCTACACTTTCTGTGCTTCGTTCGCAGGGAGGATGCTGTGACTGCGAGATTTTCTATAATGTCGCGGAAACGAGCAGACTAAAAGCCAAGTACTGGCAAAGCCGCGCTCACGATCTGAACCGCCCAACGGGCGATAAGCGATATGCCGATTTTGCGCAAATTGACGCGGAATTTTGGGAACTATCGAATCATTTGACTTTTACATCTTGGGCGTCATAATTACGGGGTTCGCGTTCAGGGCTTCTCCGGACTCTTCCCTTCGGATTTCCTCCTCCAGAGAGTCTTCGCGCACGGGAGAGAATTGCATGCTGAGAAAATCAATCTCGGTCGTACTAGTGGTCTCGCTATTCACCATGGTTAGCGTTGCTCAAACGCAGCCTGCAAATACCAATGCTCCGCCCTCAACGGCGGCACAGAATGCCGCGTCCCCGACTCCGAAGCCAGCTCTCCAAGGATTCGGGTTGGAAGATGGCACTCCGGTAAAGCTAAGAACAGCTCGGACCATATCTTCTGCCGACGCTCATACCGGCGACACCCTAGATTTTGAGGTGCTCGAAGACGTGATCGTGAAGGAGACGCTCGTTATCCCCAAGGGCGGCATCGCATGGGGAACCGTCACCGAAGCGCAAGCAAAGCGCCGGATGGCGCGAGGTGGAAAGCTGGATGTCAATATCGATGCGGTTCGTCTGGCTGATGGCGAAAAAGTTCCGCTGCGTGCTGTGAAAGATGTGAAAGGCGGCGGGCACACGGGTGCGATGACGGGCGCCATGGTGGGGACGGCAATCGTCTTTTTCCCGGCAGCACCACTCTTTCTATTCATGCACGGGAAAGACATCACTATCCCTAAGGGCACAGAGATTACTGCCTACGTCAGTGGCGACACTCGGCTGGACGAAGCCAAATTCAAGACTGAGAAGAATGAACCGTCTACGGCATCCGCAGGCGCTGCGACGATTACCTCGGCACTACTCGACATTTCGTCCACCCCTCCCGGTGCAGATATTGAGGTTGACGGGAAGTTCGTCGGAAGCACGCCGTCATCGATCACTGTGACTCCCGGGGATCACGACATTGTCGTCAAAAAGACGGGCTATTCTGCCTGGAACAAGAAGCTCTCCGTTTCCCCCGGCCACATCAATCTTTCAGCCGAACTCGTTGCAGAATCGAAATAACCTGCCATCGCGCTAAGGAGAGCCAAGCCCCTACGAGCCGGTTGTTGTCACGATGAGCGATATGACGATTTATCAACATCTAATGGCAGTCGTTTCGCAAGGGTAGGCCCGGTTGCAAAGAAAGCCGCTCCAAAGAGGAGCGGCTCGAAGTGGGCAGCATTTTCGAGAAATTACTCGGCTCCCGAGTAGCTACCCTCGCAATTCCAGGTGGAAGAGCCGTCCGGATTCCCCTTGCCTTTGCATCCCCCCTCCCCCTTGATTGCCTTGTATTTTCCAGTACCGCCCGCAAGGGTCCACTTGTTGGTAGCACTTTCGATCTTTTCGTCTTTCACGGTCTGGGTTCCGTGGTAGTGGTAGAAGACCTTGTCTCCGCCTGCAAGGGTAACTACAAATACGCCATGGTTTTGGACCGTGCCGCTGCTCATCTCTCCAAACTCGGTATACGTGCCCTCTTGCTCCTTCGCAGCGCCCATGCTGCCCTTTTCGGACGTACATTTACCCTGAGCAACGCTATAGCTGTGACCCTCGCGGTCCGGGACCCCGATACCGTGCTGATCGGAAGGTCCTTCGCATCTCCATTGCGATGAAATCTTCCCTTGGGCTGGCGATAGGGTGATACACAAAGCTAAGAAGGACACCACAATCACGCAGTTGCGCATAGCAATCTTCTCCTCTCGTTAGTTTTGATCCCGAACACTCGCCGAGTCGTACATGTCCAACGTACCTTGGCAAAACATTCGGCAGGGCCGCATCCTACGCCGCAGGCAGTTGATGGTCAATCAAGATCACTGCCGGAAAGCGTCCAGCCCAAGTTCTGTCCGCGCGAAAAACGTGCGGCAGAAAAGGGCGATGAGTTCTATCAAAAGGGAAGTCAAGAAAAAAACTTCTGCTTCGACCGGAGCGGAAGCAAAAATGCGGCCCGAGTGGGCCGCATTTCTTGCCGGAGTTTACAGAATGTTATCAGTCTGAGCAGACCTGTGGATTTGTCGTTCCGGAGTTGCCAACCACGAAGTTCACCGCTCCGCTATTTTGGGGAGTTGGATTTGGGTTTAGTGTGGTTGAGGTTACTGTGGCAGTGTCGGTTAACCTGCCAACTGGGCAGGAAGTCTTCACCGTCAAAGTGAACTGTGCAGACGCGCCATTGGCCAGGCTGGAAGCGGTGCATGTGACCGTACCAGACGTCATAAAGGCGGGCACCGTGCAACTCCATCCGCCAGGAGCCACGAACCGCCTAAATAGTGTGGTCGAAGGCACCTGCTCGGTGAAGGTTAAATTAGCGGCATCATTTGGGCCCTGGTTATCGACTGTGGCCACAATGGTTTCGAGTTTCCCGCTACCGACCGTCCCCGGACTAGCGGCAACGGTTGTGACCAGGTTTGCGCCCGGCAATGCGAGCGGATTCACGATGCCGGTGTACGCGAACTTGTGTTGCAGGTTTGAGTCAAATGGTAGTGGAGCGTCAGCTGCCGTTATGTTTGGGCATCCGGCCGCATTGGAATGTGGATTCAGCCAACTATCATCGTCGCCTAAACCCCAAAGGGTAACGCTGTCGATCTTGTCGTGCAGGTTTTTGAAGATCTGGAAGTAATCGCGGTAGCGATAGCCTTCGTTGATTAGGTCAACGGTATCGCCTGCAAGCAGGTCGTCATAATCCGTGTAAAAAGTCTGCGAGCAGTTCCCAAAGCGATACATGCTGATGTCGAATTCAGTAATCTCGTTGATGATGGGAACGCCGGCCGTCGAGGTCAGGCTGTTGAACAGGTTGAGCGTGTTAACTACATTCTGTTTGGAAGATGCTGAACCCTGATCGTCGATCGGGAAGTTGATTGTGTTGTGGAATTGGTTCCCGATGCAGTCAATCGGAATACCGCGAGCGATTGCGCCCTGCGCCCAGGTGTAGATGAAACTGCGCTTTGCCGGAATTGTCGTATTGAAGTCGTTGTAGCACAGTTTCACTTGCGTCCGATCGAGTGGAACAGCGTCTAGCGCCTGCCGCGCATAGATAAAGGCGTCGTCCATGTACTCGGGAGGAGTCCCTGGAGGGAGGCTCGGATCCTGGGTGATCATGTACCACTTGCTGCGACGGAAGCCATCGGGCTGGCTTTCATCAATTGCTTCGTTAACGACATCCCACACATAGATGTTCCCTTGATAGTGATTGATCAAGGCATTGATGTGGTTTTGCATGCGAGACAGCAATAACTGCTTGTTCGCCTGGCTAAAAGGTTCCGTGGACATGTCTACGCCGTTTGCATCCTGGAACACCCAATTGGGTACCTGGCTATGCCAGACGAAGTTATGTCCGCGCATCTTGATCCCGTGTGCTTGAGCGAACGCCAGAATGCTGTCCGCGGTGCCGAAGGTGAAGTTGCCTTCAGAAGGTTCGGTTGCGTCCCATTTGAGCGCGTTTCCTGGCGTAACGCTGTTGTAATGCAGAGCCGCAAGTTGACCGTGAGGTCCGATGATGTCCGGCGCTAATGCGGCAAAACCAACTGGGAAGTCTCCCGCAAAGGCTTGATCGATGGGCGGAATGTTTTCAATCACCGGCGGCGGCAGGAACTGGACCTTGGCGTCATCGATATAGAACGAGGCAGTTGGGTTGTTATTGGTCTGGAGGTAGAACACCAAGTTGGTGTAGGCACCCGAAAAGGTGTACGGCTTTGCCTTCAGACGGACCCATGAGTTTGAATCTACCGTCGCGGTGGTCACAGACGGAAAACTCAGCGCTCCCGTGGCATCGGTTAACTGCAAGCTCAAATTAACAGAGGTAGTCGGCTGGCCAGGCGCCATCTTGACCCACACTTCGAGCCAATACTGCGAGCCGTTGCACATCTTACCCGTTATGTCGCGTGCCGGGCCTTGGAAGGTGGCCGTGCGGTTGGTCACGATCAAGCTGCGGCTCCCAGTATGCGCATCCGCTGTGGTGTTGGCTACGGGATTTATGTTGAATCGCGAACCCCAACCCTGCAGCGTGCCATCTTCGAAATCGCTGAAAATGCCGGAGTTGTCTGGGGGATTGCTGCAGCCACCGCTGACGGTGGAGACGGCAAACGTATCTATGTAGTACTCGGCAGTGGCGTTGCTATCGTCCTCGACATAGACGAACAGATTGTCGGTGCCATTGGGGGGAGGGTTGAAGGAGGCTGGAGGAGTATAGGTGCCTTGCAGGACGGTCCATCCGGTGTTGCTGACTGTCGCCACGCCGACCTGGTTGAAGGTCTGTGAGCCGGCGATAATGCTTTTCATCGTCAGCCGAACGGTATCGCCGGCACTCGGAGTGTTATCCGACAAGCGCACAAACACTTTAAATAGGTAAGGTTGTCCCCCAGAGAGAAACTTGGTCACGTCCATTCCCGGGCCCATGAAGGTTGCCGTCCGGTTTGTGGTTAGAAGGCTGAAGCTGCCAGTATTCGCCCGGGCATTGCTGACGGTTAACGTTGGACTGCCAAAAGGTGTAAAGCCATCGGTGGTCTGGTCCTCAAAATCGGCAGTAACCACCTGCGCCATTACAGAGCCGCAGGTCAACAGTGCTAGAAATGCCAAAGTCAGGAGAGGCGTGTGGCGGCGGGCACGGTTGGAAACATTCACGGTACGATGGCACAACATGGTGCAAGCTCCTTGTCGGTAGCAGTTTGTCTGAAGTTAAGTAAACATCTGAGACTTACAGGAGCTGCTCTGATGCAGTACGGTACTACTCAGGTTGTTAAAAAGGGTCATCTAAATCGATTTTTTACAAATTTTTTGCGCGACAAGCTTTGGGGGGAAGGCAAGGTGGCTGAATGCGAACAGCAAGGCCACCGCGGCGCACATCATGGAATTCTCCTTGGGAGATTCTGCAGAATCACTCTACAGATGTGTGTGTAATGTGTGTGTAATTTGCGGGATTGCTGGCCTTAGAGGCGCATTACGGAAAGGAGAGCATGGGCACTAAGTACCCGTTGTTGAAATCAGGCCTGTTCTCAACAGCCGCAAACAGCAATGTGAGGCATGTGTTCACGAGGGCCTACATGCAGATTGGTGTTCCAAGAGGCCCTCGCACTTCCATAGGTCGATTCGTGGATCTGCTCATTAAAACAGCCTTGGCGCGAAGTCCCTAAGATCGCGACGCCAGGTTTGCCACTCGTGGTCTGTCTCCGGTGATTCGTAGAAAACGTGCTTGATATTGGCCTCACTGAGGGAGTCATGTAATCTCAGCAAGCCAGTGCGCATCCTCTCAGGCTCTTTTGTACCGACGCCCAGCCACAGCAGGTGCACCTTCTTTGCGAACGCAGACGGGTCCGCAAACACCCCGTTGTAGTCGGTCTTCGGATCGAGCTTGCGGTCTCCGAGTACAAGCATTCCTCCCGCACCGCTAAATCCGCCGATGTAGGAGAAGAGATCGAGATGATTGAGAGTAATCTGAAAGGTCTGCATTCCTCCCATCGAGAGTCCGGCCATTGCGCGGTGATCGCGATCTGGCAGGGTGCGGAAGGTTGAGTCGATAAACGGAATCAACGACTGAGTGACATCGTCTTCAAATGCTGCCGCCATGTCTTGAATAACCTTCATCATTTCCGGGGATCCGAACGGCTTTCCCGTTAGATCTGGAGGAACTTGCCCGGCACGTCGCGCGTACCCGTAAGCCATGACGATGATCATGGGTTTGCAGTTCTTCGCGGCGATGAGGTTATCGAGGATCAAGTTGGCACGCCCTTGCCTGATCCATCCGGTTTCATCTTCGCCGCCTCCATGCTGGAGGTAGAGCACCGGATATCGCATTTCCGTCTGGAGATCATAGGCAGGTGGCAGATAGACCAGCGCATGCCGCCAAGTGCCTGTCACCTTGGAGTTGTACCAAACCTCGCGTACCTGTCCGTGCGGTACCTCTTGGATCGAGTAATAGGTAGAGCCGGGCTCGGGGACTTCAATCATGCTCGCGTACTTGCCGCCGCCAAAAAATGCTCGGCTGTTCGTGTCACTGACCTCTGCACCGTCGATGACGAACATGTAGTAATGCAGGCCGGGAACGAGAGGCGGAGTCGTGACGGTCCAGAAGCCGTCGGGCTGCTTTTCCATATCCAGCTTCGGGCCGCTCCAGAAGTTCAGCCTGACCTTTGTGGCGTCCGGAGCTTTCACATGCAATTGCACTCTCCCAGAGCCATCGACTCGAGGGTAGTCCGCACCCCAAACGTTCGTTTCAGCGGGATGAAAATCGCTCGATTCCTGCGCGCAACAAAAGCTAGCCAATACAAGAATTGCTATTCCGATCTTCTTCATGAGTCCTCGATCTGAATTGTTTTAGAACTTTGCAGAGAATGTTACACAGAAACTAAGCACGCCATGTGATTTCGCGGAAACTCAATATTCACCGCTCCGCCCGCGCTCGTCACCCGAATGCCGAGATCCGCCGGGTAGAGGAGTTTGGGTTCGCGGCTGGCTATTGGGACTGTCGTGACTGCAGGTCCCTCGATTCTCCAGATTGCCAGCAGAGTTTGTTCCGGCGAGCGCATTCCCAATGCAATAGGCGTTTCACCATTCGTGACGTCGGACGTCCCCCGAGGATAGAAGGGCACGGATGCAGGAATATGTTTGCGGAGAACTTCTTTGTAAAGGCGGATCCCTTCTGAAACTTGTGCCGCGGCTTGCGGCGATAGTGAATCCATGCGGCCGCTCTGATGAATGCGGCACATCATGGCCGTGACCATGTTGAAACTGGCCTGGTCGGCGTCAGCGTTGGCGAGCGGATAAGACCAGATTGCTAGCTGTTCCGGCAGTACCGCGGCCGATGCGCCCACCAGAATTGCGGGCAACTTCAGATAGTTCTCCTGGTCAGTCATGGACTGAATTTGAAGACGGCTGAGCATGGCATAGTCCATGCGTCCGCCTCCGCTGCCGCAATTCTCGACTACCAGGTCTGGATGTCGATTCACAATGCCGTCTAGCCACGCAAGATGCGCACGATTGTGCTCGAGCAGACCTTGTCCGAAGCTATCTGCGTTGAGTTCTGTCCCCTGCAGTGTGTCGACGTTGTAGTCCATCTTGATGTAGCCGACGTCGTAGTTATTCACCAGCCTTGCGATCACGTGATCGAGGTACGAGCGGACCTCTGGGTTCCGGAAATCGAGCAGCAGCCGCGAATTCTTGAACACCCTTTTTCCATGACGCATGAGAAACCAGTTGTCGGGCTTTTGCGCGAGCACCGAGTTTGCTCCTGCCACTTCGGGTTCAAGCCAAAGTCCAGGAACCATTCCGGCGTGTCGAACCTGGTCTAGGACGAACTTCAACCCACGTGGCCATCGAGTGGGGGAGGGCTGCCAGGCGCCAATGGTCTGACTCCAGTCTTCATGCAAGTCCGCATACCAGCCGGCATCGATCACGAAATATTCGCAGCCTGCTTTCGCAGCATCGGCAATCATCGGCAACTCTTTTGCCTCGGTCGGGTCACCCCACAGGCAATTCATATAGTCATTGAAAATGACTGAGCATCGCGAATTGTCCTTGCGGCCTTTAAGGCAGACGCGGCGACGGTAATGCGTCAATGCCTCAACGGCCTCACCGAAGCCTCCGCGTACACATCCAATTGCCACTGGAACTGTTTCGAAGGTTTCGCCAGGTTTGAGGTTCTTCCATGCTGCCGAATGCAAGTCATCGGGTCCGCCCAGATACGCATACACATCGTCGGCATTGTTGCCTCTCTCTGAGACGTTGGAAATCTCCCAATACCAGGAGCCGTTATGCTCGATCTGCCAGAACCAGGTCAACCCGAGCTTTGTATTTTCTGCCATGGCCATAGGCAGATATCGTTCCGTAGACCAGCTGCCGATGCTTCCCGCGCGTGCTTCCGACCAACTGGTACGTTCGTTTTCAACAAAGCCCATCTCCGAAGGACGCAGTGTGTGCCACTGTCCCTCTGCCATCCAGCTATTGAAGGCCACATGAATGCGGAGTTCTCGGTCGTAGCTTTGTGGATCAGCAAGGCTGTGCAGCATCGCAGAACTCAAGAACTCGATCCCTACAGGTGAATTTCCTTGATTTGTTACTCGCGAATATCTTCGGATCACTGGAACGCCGTCGAAAGCTTCGTAGACAGATTCCACGCGGAGACCTAGGTTCTGGTCAGCATGCGCGCACACCAATTGTTTGCCCCGAGGAGTGGACTCTTCGCGTTTGCCTGCGAACAACAGTCGAGCCCCTGGCTGCCCCATGCCGGATTTCATACCTTGATCCGGGGAATTCTCGCCACTGCATTGAAGTGCGACTTCCACGCCAAAACAATCGTCGGGAAGTTGCGTGGCAGCGGGAGTAAGACGCTTCTGTCGCAATCTCCCGGCCGACACGTCGAAGCTGAAGGTTAAGCCATTGGTCTTCCATTGAAATGCCGAGAGAGATGTTGCGGCACGAGCATGGCGCGAGGCGCCCGTGGCAAGGGCGCCGAGGGTCACCACCGCACCAGATTCAAGAAATCTTCGACGGTCCACAGCCATCGAGCAGAATAGGCCTTTGGGGAATATCGGTAACTGTAGCGACATTGCAAATATCAGAGCAGGCGCGGCTTTGTCAAGAAGATCACGAAAAACCTAGGTTTGCAGATCTACAGATGCCCAAGCCCGCCCTGTCGCTCTGGAAGCACTGGGGGTGCGTCGTTGCGTCGATCGGCGCACGACTAGCTCAGGCTGCAATACCACGCTCTCGGGCTTAGGTGCTATCTTGGAGTTCAAAATCCCAAGCGCAATCCTAGCTGCTTCCTGTCCAATTCGCCGGCTGTGCTGATTAATACTGGAGAGCGGGACGCTCAGGGCATCGTCGTAATGAAGATTGCCGCAACCGATAACGGCCATGTCCTCAGGGATACGGATCCCCTGATCCAGCGCGTAGTTCATTGCCCCCATAGCTAAGGGATCGTTGAAGCAAAAGACTCCATCTGGTTTCGGCTTCAGACTCAAGAGCTGGCGCATAGCTTCGGCGCCCCGCTGCCTGGTTTCCACATCTCCCTTGGGTTCGGTGATGATGTAGTCATCGATGACTTTGAATCCGCTTTGAGTCAGAGCTCGTTTGTATCCTTCCACTCGACGGATTCCCGGGATCGTTTCCGGTCCACGGATGTGGGCAATTCTCTTGCAGCCAATGTCAATCAAGTGCTTGGTAGCTAGCACTCCGACCGCGTCATCGTCAACTCCCACGAAGTTCGCCGAGAGCCCCGGCAAGGTACGATCGATCAGCAGATAGGGCGTCTTTTGATTTTCAATTCGGAAAAAGAGGTCGACGGTTGAACGGCAGGACGCGATGATCAACGTGTCCAGCCGCCTTGCGAGCAGTTGATCGATTTCTTGTTCCTCTAGATCCGGGTCTTCATCCGAGGAGGACACAATCAGGCAGTACCCGCCCGCTCTTAACGCCTCCGACAGAGACTTGGCGATTTCCGCGAAAAATGGGTGAAGCAAGTCCGGGACAACCAAGCCAACCAAGTAAGTGCGGCCAGTGACCAGGCTGCGTGCCGCGAGGTTTGGACGGTAGTCAAGTTCCTTGACACGTGCGAGCACTCTTTCACGGGTCTCGTCTCCAATATCGGGATGATTCCGCAGCACCTTGGAGATCGTGATTACGGATACGCCAAGGTCTCTGGCGATGTCCTTCATTCGTGTGCTCATAAATGCAACACAGTATAGAACACGGGATTGCGATTCATTTTCTTTAATTGACATCGGTAACTTTACCGATTATGTTGCTCCGAGCACAACATTGCTTTTTGTCTTTGGCCGCTGCGTCAGAGATCAGGAACACAAATCGGGATGAGCACCCCAACCGCCTTCGGCGTTTCAACTGGAGCACATTGAAGGCCCTTGTACTCCACGGACCAGGAGACGCCTCGATCGAGACCATCCAGGTGCCGGTGGCCGTGAATGGCGATATTTTGCTGAAAGTCCAAATGGTCGGACTCTGCGGAAGTGATCTGAATTCGTTTCGCGGTCTCAATCCACTTGTGTCGTTTCCGAGAATTCCAGGACACGAAGTGTGCGCAACGGTTGTTCGGGGGGACAGCAGTTTGCCAGAGGGTACCCATGTCGCGGTCTCTCCCTACACAAGTTGCGGTAAGTGCGCCTCCTGCAGCCGGGGACGTCCGAACGCGTGTCAGTTCAACCAGACTCTCGGAGTGCAAAGGGACGGTGCTCTTACGGAATTCATTATGGCGCCTCGACAGAGCTTGTACCCGGCCAAGTTAACACCAAAAGAACTGTCTCTGGTTGAACCACTCGCGGTTGGATTTCATGCGGTGGCCCGCGGACGCGTTTCCGCCGATGACAGAGTCGCGATTTTCGGGTGTGGAGGAGTTGGCCTGGGAGCAATAGCGGCGTCGAAGGCTCGCGGCGCGAAAACCATTTGTGTCGATGTCGATGACGAAAAGCTGAGGCTGGCGCAGGCGGCAGGCGGCGAATACACCATCAACAATCTTAAGGAATCCCTTCACGATCGCTTGCTGGAATTGACTGACGGGCGAGGTCCTGACGTGGTAATTGAAGCGATTGGCAAACCGACAACGTTCCGGGCCGCTGTGGAAGAGGTCGCATTTACGGGCAGAGTTGTATACATCGGCTATGCCAAGGAACCAGTGAGCTATGAGACCAGGCTGTTTGTCCAAAAGGAACTAGACATTCTGGGATCGAGAAACGGTCAGCCGGAAGATTTCCACGCAGTAATCAGGCTTCTTGAGCAGGGAGTCTTTCCCGTGAACGAAGTCGTTAGTGTCGTTGTTCCACTCGAGCAAGCTCCAAACGCATTACGTTCGTGGAGTGAGAGTCCGTCGCGTTTCAACAAGATCTTGGTCTCGATGGAGTAAGCGCCATGAATGGTCACTCAACGCCAACGATAACCGCACGGCCTGTTGTTTCGGCTGGATTGTTCCGCACGGCGGAGGGTGAAAACCTCGCCTTCACGTTTGCCCTGCTCACCTCGTTGTTCCTGCTATGGGGATTCTGCAACGGGATGATTGATATCCTGAATAAGCATTTTCAGGACACTCTGCACATCAACAAGGAGCAATCGGGCTTAGTACAAGCTGCGAACTACTTGGCTTACTTTCTGATGGCGATCCCTTCCGGGTTGATTGCAAAGAGAATCGGCTACAAAGGTGGCATCCTCGTGGGGTTGTCCTTAATTGCGGCCGGCGCTTTCTGGTTCATTCCTGCTACAAACATTGGAACCTACTGGGCATTTCTGCTGGGCTTGTTCGTGATTGGTGCAGGCATGACGTGCCTGGAAACCATTGCGAATCCCTACGCGACGGTTCTGGGCTCGCCGGAAACGGGACCTACCCGCATCAATATTGCGCAAACGTTGAATGGTGCTGGCTGGATTCTCGGACCTATCGTTGGCGGATATTTTGTTTTTTCTGCAAGTGAGGGCGCCAATTCAAATGCAGGCCTTTCTGCGCCATATATGGGCATCGGCCTGTTTGTGGTTTTGCTATTCATTATTTTTGCTGCCTCGCGGGTTCCGGATTTGCACGTGAGAGATGAGAACCGTCAATCAAGTTCAGTAGGGAACTACATAAGGCCATCACGACCCCAATTGGCAGGTATTGGCGTCGCACTGGCAGTAATCCTCGGTCTGCTCTACTTCTTCATCGCGCCGATCCTGGAACTGATTTGGAATCTGCTTCACCTGAACGATGCGCTCATTACTCCGATCAAATATTGCCTGCTCGTAGCCGCGTACCTGCTTGCCTTTCTTCTTGTCTCCAGAAACTGGGACATGTTTCGGCGCAGGCACTTCACTCTAGGCATTATGACGCAGGCCCTCTACGTTGCGGCGCAGACTGGCATCTTCAGCTTCTTTGTGAACTACGTTCTTGAAAACGACCAGGGTGTTAGCCGCCTCCAAGCCGCCAGGTGGCTTGGAGCTATCGGCTTCGTATTGTTCATGGCAGGACGGCTATGCGGCAGCGCAGTCATCAGCCAATTCCGGGCAGACCGTGTCCTCGCGATCTATTCGCTCGTCAACGTGGTGCTCGTCGCAATAACTATGGGCGGCGGCAAAGCAGGCCTTTACGCGATGTTTGCGACATTCTTCTTCATGTCCGTCGGATTTCCCACAATCTTTGCGCTGGCGATTCGTGGTCTGGGGGAACACACCAAACTGGGATCATCACTCATCGTCATGTCGATCGTGGGCGGAGCTATTGCCCCGCCCTTTATGGGCCACATCGCTGACCTGCATTCAATGCGCATCGGATTTGTGGTGCCGCTGGTTTGTTTTGTTTTGGTCGCTCTTTACGGGTTCACCTGGGCAAAACTCAGCACGTTTGATTCATTACCTAGCGCCGAGGAGTAGCAATGAGTGTTTTGATTTCATGTTTAGTTCCAGGTGCCCACAAGCTTCGCTTTATCGGGATCCTTTTCGCCACCACTTGCCTCTTACATTCTCAAAGTCTTACGGTTCCCACTGCCTCGGAGGACCCGGACAGAATTGATCAGATATGGCAAAAGGCCAGCGGCAAATACGATGGCGCGCGCAACGCGCTTCTCAGAGAAGTGGATCAAGTTGACCATCAGGGCCCGTTTCGGCCGGACTGGGAATCATTGCAGAAGTACGAAGCGCCCGAATGGTATCGGGATGCTAAGTTCGGCATTTTTATTCACTGGGGAGCGTACTCCGTTCCGGCTTTCGGCAGCGAATGGTATCCACGAATGATGTACGTGAAAGATTCTCCGGAATACAAACATCACATTGAAAACTACGGCCCGCAGGAAAAGTTCGGCTACAAAGAGTTCATCCCGATGTTTAAGGCCGAGCATTTTGATCCGGCGGCCTGGGCCGAATTGTTCAAGAAAGCTGGAGCGAAATACGTGGTTCCGGTGGCTGAACACCACGATGGTTTTGCAATGTACGACAGTGACCTCAGCGATTGGACTGTGGCCAAGATGGGACCGCGTCGCGACACAACGGGAGAATTGGCCAAAGCAGTACGCGCGGCAGGTCTGCATTTTGGCGTTTCTTCACATCGCGTTGAGCACAACTTCTTTCTGGGACCCGGACGAACAATCCAGTCGGACGTGAACGACCCGCAATATGCCATGCTCTACGGTCCCGCTCATAACTGGGTCATGAATCCGTGGGGAACCCCTCTCAACAATGATTTCACTTACGTTTCTTCGGCATGGGCAAACGATTGGCTGGCGAGATCAGCAGAACTCGTGGAGAAATACCATCCTGACATCGTCTACTTCGACTGGTGGATTGGGGAACCTTCGATTCGACCGAACCTGACGCGATTTGCGGCTTTTTACTACAACAGCTCGCTGAAATATGGCGATCACATTGGCGTTATCAACTACAAGGATTACGCCATGCAAGACCACTCTGGCGTTCTTGACATTGAACGTGGCCAGTTAGGCGATTTGCGCTCACTTCCGTGGCAGACGGATACATCCGTTAGCAACAAGTCGTGGGGCCACATTAAGAACGACACTTTTAAGTCGCCGGAGTTCATCGTCCATCAGTTGATCGATATCGTTAGCAAGAATGGCAATCTGCTTTTGAATATCGGACCACGATCGGACGGCACCATTCCCCAAGAAGTTCAGCAAGTGCTTCTCGACGTTGGAGCATGGCTGAATGTGAATGGAGAAGCCATCTACGGCACTCGCCCGTGGAGGATTTATGGCGAGGGACCGACGAAAGTCGGTGCTGGAGCATTCCACGACACTGACACCGCAAAGTATACCGCCGAGGACTTTCGTTTTACGACCAAAGGCGATGTGCTCTATGCGATTGGACTCGCCTGGCCGGCAACCGGGGAAGTGGCGATTCACTCGCTCACGCCCACGACCGGTAGCGAACCAGTGAAAAGTGTTGAGTTGTTGGGGAGCAATGCGACCCTGCAGTTCGACCAGCGCGCCGATGGATTACACGTTCGAGTAGCTGCCCAAGCTCCGGCCAATTATGCGTATGTACTCAGACTGAGATTCGACCATAGTTCGCACTGAAGCTCTGGGCTCTGAGGATATCGTTCTCCAACTTTGGGAAGATGGCAAGGCGGGAATAGATTACGTTGACTGCACCGGTGGCTCCAATCCGACGTGAACGTTTGAATCAAGTTGATGTCGCGAGACTTGCGAAGGTTTCTACCGCAACCGTGTCGCGAACAATAAACCGCGTGCCTACGGTAAGCCCAGTTCTCGCTCGACGAGTGTTGCGCCTCATCGAACAGGTCGGCTATTACCCTAACAGCCACGCGCGGGCGCTGGTTTGCGGGCGGAGTCGGATCTTTGGCCTGCTCGTCTCGGAAATCAGTAATCCTTTTTTCTCCGAGATAGTCCAAACCTTCTCGCAACTGGGCGTCAAGCACGACTATGAGATTCTCCTTACCTCCGTGGATCAGGATTCAAAGGATCTCGAAATTGCTGCTCGGAGAATGATTGAGCGCCAGGTGGATGGGGTGGCAATCCTGACTTTTGGACCGGATGATTCACTCATCGAAATCTTCAAAGGTCGAAATGTTCCCGTATTTTCCGTGGGCAGGGATTCACCAGAGCGATTGCTCAAAACAGTTCGCGTTGACTATCAGCATGGCATTCGTCAGGCAGTTCAACATTTGGCTGCGTTAGGACATGGGCGTATAGCATTCGTCAGCGGTCCGCCACATTTGAAGTCTGCAGCCATTCGAAAAGGCGCGTTCCAAGACTGTATGAGCGAGATCGGGTTGAAAACGTATCGGGAATTTCTCGTTCAAGGAGACCACACCATGGAAGGAGGTATGAAAGCCGTGAGAGATCTAGCTGCTTTGCAAAATCCGCCCTCGGCCGTGGTTTGTTCTAACGATCTGACTGCGATCGGCGTGATGCGGCAAGCGTTCGAACTGTCACTTGAGGTCCCACGAGACTTATCGGTTGTCGGGTTCGACGATATCCATTTGGCTCAGTTCATGGTTCCCCCTCTAACGACGGTACAAATGTCGCCGAGAGAGATCGCCGATACCGCGTTCAAGGCGTTGCTCGAATGTGTCGATCGAGAGTCCCCACAATTTTCACGGAAGGTGGATGTCATTAAGACGAATCTCGTACTTCGACACTCCACCGCGTTGGTGTCTAAGCGGCGGAATGGAGCCGGTCAGTCTGTCTGAGATCGAGCGAGCCTTCGGTTGCCTTCGTGAGCGACTGCGGAAGCAAATGTCCTGAGAACAGTCGGACGAGAAAGGTGTTGCTGCTTAAGCCATTACCAGTAATGCTCGGCCACTATGGCGGGCAAACCAGGGATTTCGTTTACAACGTTTGTGTGAAGCACTATCTGGAGATTTTTTTGTCTCCAGTCTTTCGGTGCATGCTTCACGAATTCGTCAAGGAGTTGGGAGCTTGTGACGAACTCCCCGGCTGCGCGGGTCCCGGTGTGATCCAGTCCAGCGATCGTAACCAGGACGGTCCCTGTCTTTGAATCCAGAATACGGGAGACGATGGCGTAATCCTCGCTGAATTTCCCATTAGAGAACCTCGGCCGCCAAGAGCGGGAAGGATCAAACCGGTCTTGAACGTGCATCTGTGGCGAATCGCCATCCTCAAACACAAACCGCAGGCTATCGGTCATATTGAGCGTCCAACTGTTGTTGAATGCCCCGATTAACACGGCCGAGCCTTGACGCAAATCGCCGAAGGAAAGATCACTGCCAAATCGCAAATCGAAAGCATGGAGACGTGCTGTGAGGAGAGAGGCGATCTGCGAGGTGGAGGAAGCATCACCGATCGTTAAGTAGGTGTCCTGTACGGGAACAAAGTCAGCGCCGGCAAAATTCTTGAGCTCATCTCGAGGTACCAGCACCTCGAGGCTTGCGGTTGCATCCGGTTGGCGCGCATGGCTCTTGCGATAGCGGCCCCGCGCCTCCTCCGAGAGAAGATAAACGCGATTGCTGCCGGTGCATATCAATACTGGTTTTGAGTTCGCTAACACCGGTTCCCAAAAAATCTCCAAAGCACTGCTCGAATGGGTCGGGTTGCGCCCGAGCACTAAGCCGGCTATGACCGCCGCCAGGCATACAGCAATCAAAGGGAGCGCCCAACGTGTTTTCCCCTTCTTTGGCGTCTGACCGCCAATCGGCGTGCCTTGGTCCGAAGCAACTGGTTCCTGTTGTACCGGTTCTGCGACAGCCAACTCGGACTGATGGAATTGTGCCTTATACGATCCGGTTGGAACGTCGATCCTCCACTTCTTTGGCTCGCTCTGTGCCTGGTAGTACTGCGCTAAACGTTTCCTGATGTCAGCCGCGCGCAGGCGAACCACAGGATCTTCGGCAGTATCGTAGTTTGGAGCGCGGCCGAACACCTCGATGCCGATAATGCGTTCCCGAAGCGCGTCGTCAGTTAACGCAAGGCTATGCTCCACGATGTACCGGAACAGGTCCTGGCATTGGCGGCTAGTTCGAAAGGGCACGCTTTGGAGGATGTCCTCCAGTTGCTCTTCGATCTCGTGTCGAACATTGAGCGGAATAAACTCGAGAACGGAATTGTGATGAGTCGCCACGGGGGCCCCCACAGAATGTCTTTGGCTTCCAGCGTTGCGAAAAGTGACGGTATGTTACCGCTACAGTTACCGATATTTCAAGCTCTTTGTCTCCCTTCTAATCGATTGTCTACACAAAGGTTTAGAGCGGCGACATCGGTAGGCTACCGTAGCCGACCTAGACAAGAATCGCCATTGGACATAACCCTTTAATCCTTATTGCCCTGGAGCGCCTCGGGCCGCGCGGTTTGCTGGTACCGTCGCGAGCCTGGGGTCATCGACGAATAAGGAGCCCTTCGCAAATGCCAAAACTTCGGAGTCTCACGCCGCTTCTTCTTTTGGCTGTCGCTGCCTTCGCGATCAACACAGACCTGCCCATCGCACAGGGGCAGACCTTGGCCTCGACCGCATCATTCTCGGGCTCAGTTTCAGATTCTTCTGGCGCGCGCCTAGCGAATGCCAATGTCGTATTGAGCAGCCCGGAAAAGGGAGTGACTCGAGCCTTTAAAACCGACGCTGAAGGGAACTTCTCATTTGCTCTTTTGCCTGCTGGAACATACAGCTTGTCGGTCTCTGCGGCAGGTTTCAAGTCTTTCAGACAGGACGGAATTGTGCTCGAGGTCGGGCAGTCCGCCAGCCAGATGGTAGCGCTTACCATCGGCGCCTCAGAGCAAGTTGAAGTGAACGCAACTGCCGCGTTGCTGCAAACAGACAATGCCAACATCGGAGCCGAGGTTTCCACCAAGCAGATCACCGAGTTGCCGCTGAACCTACGCAATGTTTTTAACTTCGTGGAACTGAACTCATCCGTCAACAACCTGTCTCAGAGACAAACGATTTCATCAGGCGGACAGCAAGGCTCCTCGGACCAGGACGTTTCGTTCCTTAACTTTGGTGGCGGCTACTTCGGAACCAACGCGTTCCTTCTCGATGGAGCCTGGGACGTGAGCGAAGGTTGGGGCGGCGTCATCTACGTTCCATCTCCTGACAACGTTCAAGAATTCAAGGTCCAGCAGAATTCGTTCTCTGCACAATATGGTTGGAGCACTGGAAATGTGATCAATGTGGTCACCAAGTCCGGTGGCAACAGCCTGCATGGTGATGTTTACGATTATTTGCGTAACGCCGCGCTTGACGCCAACCATTTCAGCGTCCCTGTCGCGCCAAAGCCGAATTCGCACCGAAATCAGTTTGGCGTTGCTATCGGAGGGCCGGTATACATTCCGGGCATCTATAAGCAGCGTGACAAGACCTACTTCTTCTTCAACTATGAGGGACATAGAGACCATAACGGTGGGAATTTATCCGGGATATCACCCATTGCAGCTTTCCGCACCGGAGATTTCTCGGCATTGTTGGGGTCGAGTACGGGAAACGATGCGTGTGGTAGGCCAATTCTGTCGGGTCAACTATACGATCCGTTTTCTACCCGCACAGTGCAAACTGCGTGTGGAGGGTCTGCGACGGCGTTCATTCGCGACCCAATTCCGGGAAACGATCTGGCGTCGTACACGTCGCCGTATATTTCCGGCGGTGCTGGGAACCTGATCGATGCGATTGGGCAGAAGCTGATCAATTACTATCCGACCGCGAGCGGCGGCAGCCCAACATCGCCCAACTGGAGTGCGTCGGGAGTTCTAGCGGACTATTCGGACGAATACAGCGGGCGTATTGACCATAACTTCAGCGACACCACGCGTCTCTACGGACGGTACTCCTACAAGAAGGAGTACAAGGACGAAGAAGCTCCTTTCTATGGCGCGGGCGACCCTGCTGGGCCGGGCCAGCGAAACCCAAACAATCGTTGGAATGTTGCCGTAGGACTTAGCCAGGTATTCAGTCCCACTTTCACCATGAGCCTCAATCTAGGCGGGATGAAGTGGGTGGAAGGCAACGAGATGCAGAGCCACGGCTTTAAGGCCTCCACTCTCGGACTGCCGAGCTTTATCGATACATATTCGCCTCAATTCCCAATAATCGGCATGCCGACCGGGTACCTACCGGAAGGCCCAGTGGCGGGAGCGGGCCAAGGTGCGTTTCCTCGCTCTGCTGCCAGCGGATCGGCAGATTTCGTGAAGGTTCACAGAGCACACCAATTCTCCTTTGGGTACATGGCGATCGCAACCGACGAAAACGGAGGCCGCTTCTATCAGAGCGGGTTTAACTTCGACACGTTATTCAGCGGCGGGCCGGATCCAACGGCCCAGACCGCAGGAACCGGCAATCCATTCGCCTCGATGTTGATGGGAGTGCCTGCTGGTGGGAGCGCGGGAGTCGCCATTTCTAATGTGAGCCGCACCTGGTTCCAAGGGGTGTATTTACAGGATGACTGGAAGGCCACGCGAAAGCTAACGCTGAATCTGGGCCTCCGCTACGAGATTCAGCGTCCGGTGACGGATCGTTACAACCGGCTGGCTTGGTTTGACTACGATGCGGTCAACCCGATCAGCTCCGCTGTTGGTCAAAACTACAAGGGCGAGCTCCAATATGCCAGTTCCGGCAAGCGGGGGCTTTTCGACACTAACTATAAGAATTTCGCGCCGAGATTCGGTTTCGCTTATCAGGTCATGCCGAAACTAGTCATGCGAGGTGGATATGGAATCTTCTATCCGCCTACCTACCGTGGAACCGGGCCGACGCCGGGATTTACCTCCGTTACCCCATACGTGGCATCCAACAATGCCGGGTTGAATCCTGCAAATACCCTGAGCACTGCGTTTTCAGGCGGGCTCGTGCCGATTACTGGAAATTCACAGGGCGGTTTGACCAATGTAGGCTTCAGCGTAGGTGCGGTCTCACGGAGTCGCAAGACGTACTACGTTGAACAATGGAGTTATGGTTTCCAGTATGCTCCGACGCACAACGACGTATTTGATATCACCTACGTTGGTAATCACGGCGTACACGTCATTTCCAGCGGTCTGAATCTCAATCAGCTTGATCCCAAATACTTTTCCATGGGCAATGCCTTGCTGACTCAGGTCCCAAATCCGTTCTTTGGGACCATCACGTCAAGCGGTTGCAGCCTCGATCAGCCGACAATTGCGCAAGGCCAGTTGCTAAGGTCGTATCCGGAATTCTGTGACATCAACGAGAACCAGGATCCGGCTGGCATGTCGCACTACAATGCTCTCGACGTGAACTACACGCACCGCGTCTCGCAGGGGCTCACGTTGCTGGCGTCCTACACCTTTTCGAAGTTTATCGACAACGTGGGAGGACCTGAAAACTGGGCATCCGCCTCCGCCAACTTCTCCGAAAATATTCGAAACGTGTACAACCTGGCTGCAGAGAAATCGGTGGATGCGACCGATACCCCTCATAGTTTTGTTCTCAGCTATGTTTATGAGTTGCCGGTCGGTAAGGGGAAGAAATTCGGCTCTGGCATGAATGGAGTCGCCAATACCGTTATCGGTGGATGGCAGACATCTGGCGCCTTGACTTTGAAAGAGGGTTTCCCCCTAACCGTAACTCAAAGCAACGCCAATCCTTTCGGCGTGGGCCAGCATGTGAATGTTACCGGAGACTACCATCTCTCGAACCGCAGCTTCACGAAGTGGTTCAACACATCAGCATTCACGCCTGCCGCCGAATTTGACCTTGGGAATGCTCCCCGGTACTTCTCAGACCTGCGCGCACCCGCTTATAAGAACTGGGACATAAGCATCCAAAAGTACTTCCCGCTCAACGAACGCTATCGCTTCCAGTTCCGCATGGACATGTTCAACGCGCTCAACCACACCAACCTCTACAGCCCGAACACATTTCTCGGCGGTGGCTTCGGCACGATTAACAATGCCTGGACAGCCAGGCAGATGCAAGCAGCATTGAAATTCTACTGGTGATGCGTGCGCAGGGTCTGGCTCAAGGTTGTGGCTTCGGCGATGCTGTGTCTCCCATGCGGCCTGCTCCTTTCGCAGCAGCCCGAAGGATTTGAATCGCTCCTGGCCGCGGCGCAAGAGGCTCAGTCCAGGAGTGATTTCCAGGCGGCCGCTGAATATTACCGAAAGGCTGTAGCTCTCCACCCCGAGATCCCTGAATTGAGAACGAACCTCGGGTTAATGTATTACCAAACAGAGAAAGACGAGCAGGCCGCAGTGGCTTTCCGCGAAGCATTGCGACTCAAACCGGAATTGTTCGTTCCCAATCTGTTTCTCGGACTCGATTACGTCAGGCTGAAACGATTCAAGGAGGCGGTTCCGTATCTTAAGCGTGCCGCTCGTTTGAAACCTACTGATACCCAAGCACAGCTGGGCCTTGGTCAAGCGTACGCGGGAGCGGGAGACAACCGGTTGGCGATTGCTTCCTATCTGCATGCAACAGAAATCGCACGCCAGGATCCGGACGGCTGGTACCACTTAGGCATGAGTTATCTGGAGCAGGTCGAGGCCGATGCACGCATTCTTCTGACGCGACATAAGGAATCTGCGTATGTGCCAGCTTTGGTGGCCGATAACCTGTCCGACGAACAAGCGTTCGCTCCGGCTGCTGAGGCGTACAAACGGGCATTGCTGCTGCCCTTGTGTCCTGCCGGTTCGCACGCCAATTATGGCTTCGTTTTGATCCACTTGCGGGATCTTGCTGGTGCTGAGCGCGAGTTTGATGCCGAGCTCAAACGTTACCCAGGTTGGCTGATGGCGAAGCTTGGTTTTGCCAGGTTACAGTGGGAGCAAGGCGCGACCGAAGAGGCCGCAAACGGGATTCAAGAAATCTCGAAGACAGACAGTGGCTTCCTCCGGACCAACATTGCGACACTCAAAGCTGGGGTCGCCCAATCGAAGCGCTCCGAACTTCAGCGAATCTTAGAGCAAAAAGTAGCGGCCGGAGATCTATCGGCTGATGTTGTGTCCGCCTTTCGCGTCGATTCATCCAGCGATCCGAATCTTCAGAACGCAGTCGGCAAGCAGGGTATAGCTGCTGCATCGAGCAAGAGCACCAGCGTCGCCGCGGAGTTTTACGCTGCCGGAAAGTACCGGCGATGTAGCGATCGCCTTGCGTCACAAGTCCGAACGCTTCCCGCAGGCCAGGTTCGTTTGCTGGTCGTTTGTGCATATTCCACGGGAGATTACGAACACAGCTTCCAGGCAGCTCAGAGACTGGCTGCCAGTGTGACCACAGAAGATGAGGGATTGTATTGGGAGACAAAATCGGCGCAGAAGCTTGCCAGCGAGGCTCTGGAACGCGCCAGCAAAATGGATTCGGGTTCACCTAAGCTCCATGTTCTGTTGGGAGACCTTTATCGCCAACGGAATCTTTTTCCCGACGCAGAACACGAATATCAAAAGGCCCTTACGCTTGCGCCCAACGATATCGGTGCTTTGTTCGGTTTGTCTCTGGCGTTGCTTGCGGACAACCAACTGGATCAAGCTTTTAATGTTGCCCAAACCGCTCTACAAAACAACGTGAATGATCCGGAACTCAATGCCGTTATGGGCGAGATTCTCTACGCCCGCAATGATCTTTCGGGGGCAGAGGCGTACTTGAACAAAAGCCTGAACACAAAGCCCGAGTATGTCTCCCATGTGCATGCGCTACTGGGAAGCGTGTATGCGAAGACGAATCGCACGCAAGAGGCAATTGCAGAGTTAAAACTTGCTCTTTCGGACGACAAGGATGGCCACATCCATTATCAAATCGGTCGTCTTTATTTAAAAGTGGGTTACCGCAACTTGGCTGACGAAGCATTTGAGATCTCAAATCGGCTGCGGAGCGAAGGCTTGAATCGCGCAGCTGTCTCAATGAAGCAAACTTCAGCCGGCGACGAGTCGCAATAAGCTCTGCTACTTCTGCATTTACACAAAAGGGGAAATACAAACAAACCCGAACATGAACATCAAATGCGGCAATATTTTCTTCCTTCTAATGGCCTGCTCCGTGACCTGGGCGGGAAGTCCGGCCAGATTCGCCATCAAAGAATTTCATCCTGATCCAAATGGAGTCACTTTCCGGACTATTTCGGGGAAGATGCGGATCGAGGTTTGTGGAGATCGTGTCGTACATGTAATCGCTAGTTCGACCTCGGAGATCCCTTCAGCGAAGGTTCCTGTCGTCACGCAGCCATGCAGAGCGAATGACTTTCAGGTTAAGACGGGAAAAACGGTCATCACTCTCTCCACAGAAGCGGTCACAATTTTAGTGAATCCCCGTAGCGGCGCATTGAGTTTCCTCTCAAGGGATGGCCAGTCTGTGCTGCTGGAACCGGCGCAAGGGGGCAAATCGTTCGGTGTGCCTTCCCTCTACGAAGCAAAAACCTGGCAGGTTCAACAAACGTTCCTTTCGCCGTCCGACGAAGCTCTATACGGGCTGGGACAGCATCAAGAAGGTCTCTTCAATCTGCGCGGAATCCCGATTCGACTTCACCAGGCGAACACCAACATCTCAATCCCATTTCTCCTGTCAAGCAGGGGATATGGGCTCCTCTGGAACAATCCCTCCTTGACGGACTTCAATCCCGCCGACGAAGCCGTAGTGATTGATTCACGCACCGGGACAGGCAAGTTCACCACCAGTGCGCAAGGCCCATACGGATTTCTGTTAAGCAGTGATAACAAGGATCAGCTCACGGTCGATGTAAATGGTCAGCACGTGATTGATCTGCAAAATATGTGGACTCCCATGTCCGCTTCGGGTGTGGCGCCACTGGAAGCAAATAAGGAATACAAGGTTACTGCTCACGGCGGACCCTCGGGTGTTCAGCTCGCTATGCGGACTCCCCAAGACACAACCACCTTCCGGTCGGAGGTCGGGCAGGCGATCGATTACTACTTTTTCTACGGGCCCGACCTGAATCGTGTTATTTCCGATTATCGGCAACTCACCGGAGAAGCCCCTCTGTTTCCGAAATGGGCTTACGGGTATTTGCAGTGTCGTGAGCGCTATCACAGTCAGCAGGAAATTCTTGACATTGCTGCCGAATTCCGCAAGCGAAACATCCCAGTGGATGCCCTCATCCAGGATTGGCAGTACTGGGGCAAATATGGCTGGAGTGCAATGAAGTTCGATGAGGATTATTATCCGCGGCCGAAGGAAATGCTTGAGCAAATTCATGCGGATAAGCTGCATATGATGATTTCGATTTGGTCGCGTTTCGGTGAAGAAACGGGAGTATATAAAAGGATGGCTGCGCGATCGCTCCTCATCCCAGGCACTCCTTGGACAGACTTTTTCAACCCCGAAGCGCAGAAGGCTTTTTGGGCGGAACTAAACGGAGGAATATTCCAGCATGGAATGGATTCCTGGTGGATGGATGCGTCAGAGCCTGAGTTTGATGTGCTTAAGGGAAAGCAGACGTTTCTAGGCCTCGGCGAGTCGGTTCGCAACGCATACCCGCTTTATGTAACTAAGGCAATTTACGAGGGACAACGCGCGACGACGGACCGAAAAAGAGTCATGATTCTCACGCGATCGGCTTTTGCCGGACAGCAAAGAAATGCTGCTGCCTCATGGTCGGGAGACATCAGCGCAAACTGGATCACGCTTAGACGGCAGATTGCTGCCGGCCTGAGTTTCAGTATGTCAGGGATGCCATACTGGACTACCGACATAGGTGGCTTCTTCCGGCCCGATGACCAATACATATCGGATAAGTACCATGAACTTCTCATCCGCTGGTTCCAATACGGTTCGTTCTGTCCCATTTTCCGCGTTCACGGATACAAATCGAACGCGGAAATCTGGAACTACGGACCCGAGGTAGAAAAGATTCTCACGCAGTATGACGAGTTGCGCTACCGCTTGCTGCCGTATATCTATTCTTCTGCTTGGGACGTTACGAACAATGGGGAGACGCTTATGCGAGCGCTTCCTCTAGAATTTTCTGCTGATCCCGGAACGCGAGGAATTTCGGATCAGTTCTTGTTTGGCCCCGCTTTGCTAATTAACCCGGTCACTGTCGAGGGAGCGACGCGGCGGATGCTATATTTGCCCGCGGGAGGTGAGTGGGTTGACTTCTGGACGGGCAAACGCACGACCGGTGGCCGAACGATCACTGCCGAGGCCCCGCTAGATAGGATTCCGATTTATGCCAGGGCAGGAGCTATCGTTCCTTTCGGTCAGCGAGCGGAATCGTCCGCTGCCAAACCGGATCCGATCGAACTGCGAATTTATCCCGGAGCAAATGCGGACTTCAGTCTCTACGAAGACGAAGGCGACAACTACGACTATGAGCATGGGGCCTATTCTTTAATTCCGATACATTGGGACGATAAGGTCGGAACGCTCACCGTCGGAGATCGCCGCGGCAGTTTTCCGGGAATGCTGGAACAAAGGACGTTTCGAGTCGTGATCGTCAGAGAAGGGCAGGGCACAGGAAGTGAGCCGAGCTTGCAGCCAGACGCCTCAGTCGAGTACCAGGGCAAAGAAGCATCGGTGAAGGTGCGAGCGGCGAAATAGTTAGCCGAAGCTCTTCGTCAAAACGTTTGAGAATTGCTGAGCAATTCAATAGCATTGGCCAATGAAAGCTAAGTTCCTGCGTAGCGAACATCGCCAATTGTTGCCAATTATTCTTTGCTTGGCAGTCATGCTCACCACGTCAGCGTATGCTGAGCCGCCAAACTCATGCACGAGCCTGCTAAAGTTTAAAGCCCCAAACACAGAAATCACGAAGGCGACGGCGATTGCAGCCGGAACCACGGAGAGTGTTCCCTGGGCAGGGCAGATCGGTCCGCTGCCGGCCTATTGCCGTGTAGAGGGCGTAATCAATCGTCGAACTGGAATTGATGGAGAGGAGTTTGGAATCAACTTCGCATTAGCCATGCCGGACAAGTGGAACGGCGATTTCCTGATGCAAGGCGGCGGTGGCAGTAACGGTATTGTCCTGCCGCCAATCGGTTTGAACGCATCGGGAGATACACCAGGACTCATGCGAGGGTTTGCCGTCGTCAGCACGGACACGGGACACAAGAGCCACCACCCTGGATTTGACTTCAGTTTCGTCAGAGATCAGCAGGCATATCTCGATTTTGCATACCTTGCCAACGCTGAGGTTGCCGCTCTGTCTAAGCAACTCGTCGATCAGTACTATGGAAAGCCCGCAGCCTATTCGTATTTCTCCGGATGCTCTACCGGCGGCCGCGAAGGCATGATTCTTTCCCAGCGCTATCCGACGATTTTCAATGGCATCATTTCTGGCGATCCGGCTATGCGCACGGGGCTTTCCAATCTTGCAATCGGTAAGTGGATTCCCGTTGCATTCAACCAAATTGCACCGAAAGATGCGGCTGGCAAGCCGATCATTGCTCAGGCCATCACCGATACAGATCGCAAACTAATTACAGATTCACTTCTGAAGAAATGCGATGCAAAAGACGGAGTTGCTGACGGAATGATCTCTGACCCATTGGGGTGCGACTTTGATCCTGCAGGACTGACGTGTAAGCCGGGACAGAGCGAGTCGTGCCTCGCTGCCGAAAAAGTGACAGCGATCAAGAAGGTTGTTGGCGGCCCGAAAACTTCAGCCGGTGTGCCCGTGTATCCCGGCTTTTTGTATGACATAGGTTTGACCGCCAGTGGTCCTATCCGCGGTATTCTCTCGCCTGGGCCGGGGATCTTCGGACCCGCAACCACTGCGATGGAAGTTGATGTCGAAAAGGAAGCGCTCGCGGGCATTCAGCCACTCGTAGACTCGATGTCGACTAACCTCATAACCTTCTCGAGTCACGGGGGGAAGCTGATCTTCTACCACGGCGATAGCGATCCCTGGTTTTCGCCGCTCGATACCTTCGGTTATTACAAAGATATGGCGAACGCGAACGGAGGTCTCGATCCGGTCTCAAAGTGGAGCCAGTTCTACTTTGTTCCAGGGATGGGCCATTGCGGCGGTGGCCAAGCTCTTGATCAATTTGACCTGCTAGGCGCCATGGTCAACTGGGTAGAAAAAGGCACAATACCCGCGTCGGTGACCGCAAAAGGTAAAACATTTCCAGGACGCAGCCGGCCTCTTTGCCCCTACCCGAAGCATGCCCAGTACGAAGGAGCCGGCAACACGGAAGACGCAAGCAACTTTGAATGCCGCTGATTCCCTCAACGGAAACGCCGCGATCAGACTGATCTGCGGCAACGACTTATCAGAGTCCTAGGGCTTACGCTCCTGGTCGCTGCGCTACTTGCGTTCCTCATGTTTGTAGTAAGGCTCATTCCAATTCCCGTTGATGACGGCTTCGAATCGCGCCAACTGAGTCGCTTCCGCTGGTTACACCGTCGATTCGAGGCGGCTGCTGTCGTCTCCCAAACGACGGTAGTGCGTTCGGGCCACAGTGCTTAACACCGGGATCGCAGGATGCGGCACTGGAACATCCCCGAGATGCCAGGCGAGGGGGATTTAATCAGCGTTGGCGTTCGCCTTTTCATTCCGCTGCTTGGCTTACATTCTGTACACTCCGCCGAGGGCTGGGCACCCGATTATGTTCCGCTGTAAAACAGTTTCGTTGCCACGGGTTCGGCGTCCCTTCCGGATGACGGACCCCCAAGCTGCTGGTGTTGTGTCACGGCTGACAGGTTGTGGCCGCCGCCTGAGGGATAGCAAATACAGGTTGAATTATGATGAAGGAGTGCTCTTGAGAGCATCTTAAGACATTTAATATGCTCTCAAGAGAACTTTAAGCTTGATTTTTTTCACCTTATCGTATATGCTCTTAAGAGCACATTAGTCCGCTTAACGTGCCCTTGAGGGAACATGGTTGGCAGAAACAATTTGCTCGTTGCACCCCCGTATCCAGTCGAACAAGCCTTAATAAGGCTAGGGAACAATCTGCGCTTGGCGCGACTCCGCCGCAAGCAGACGATCGCGGATGTCGCCGAGAAAATCGGCACCGGGGTACGCGCCGTGCGCGATGCGGAAAACGGCAAAGCATCGAGCGGCGTTGCCGTTTATGCGGCTCTGCTTTGGGCCTTTGATCTGCTCCAGCCTTTCGAGGAACTTGCCAATCCGCTAAAGGATCAGGAAGGCCTTGCCCTCGCGTCGGCGAAGGAGAACCGGCGCGCGCGCAAGAACGCAGGACTCGACAATGACTTCTAAGCCGCCCGAGTGCTTCGTGTATATCACTCTGCCCCGCGCGACCTCCGCGGTCACTGCCGGGAAGTTTGTGCTGGACAGGAATCGAGCCGGCGATCCGCTCGGTCGGTTCGTGTACGGGAGGTCTTACGCAGAAAATGCACAGGCCGTTCCGATCGATCCCGTCGAGCTCAAACTCGCAGACACAACCTATGAAACCGTGCTGCTGAACGGCGTCTTCGGCGCGTTGCGGGATTCCAGCCCCGACTTCTGGGGCCGCCGCGTCATTGAGAAACACGCGGGAAAGCCGCAGTTGGGCGAGATGGACTATCTCCTCCAATCGGCTGACGACCGCGCCGGCGCACTCGGCTTCGGTCTGAACAACGTACCGCCAGCGCCCTTGCGCAAGTTCAATCAGACGATTGATCTTGCCAAGCTGCAGGAACTGGCCGAGGCCCTCGTCAAGGACGAAATCCCGAGCGATCCCGCCGCGCCGCAGGTGCAGGAACTGCTGCTGCTCGGCACGTCGATGGGCGGCGCCCGTCCCAAAGCCGTCGTGCAGGACGACGAAGGGCTCTGGGTCGCGAAATTCAACCGCCCCGACGACCGCTGGAACAACACGCGCGTCGAGCACGCGATGCTGCGCCTGGCGCGCAAATGCGGCATCAATGCGGCCGAGAGTCGCATCGAGACTGTGGGCGGCAAGGATGTTCTTCTGATCAAGCGCTTCGATCGCGGCAAGACGGACGGCGGCTACACGCGCGCGCGCATGATCAGCGGTCTCACGGTGCTGCGCGCAGGAGAGACCGTGGACGCGCGTGCGCGATGGTCCTATGTCATTCTCGCCGAGGAACTGCGGCGGATCGTTGCCGAGCCGAAAAAGGACGCGCAAGAATTGTTCCGGCGCATGTGCTTCAACGCTATGATCTCGAACCTCGACGACCATCCGCGCAACCTCGCGATCATCGCGCCAGACCAGCACTGGAAATTGTCGCCAGCCTACGACCTGACGCCCTCTCCCGTAGTGGCGCAGGAGCGCCGCGATCTGGCGATGCAGGTTGGGGGTCAGGGCCGTTTCGCAAATGAGAAAAATGTTTTGTCGGAGCATGCGCGTTTCCTGCTGGACAAGGAAGCGGCGGAGAAGATCACGGCCGACATGGGCGAGGCGGTGAGACATTGGTACGACATGGCACGAGGCTGCGGCGTTTCAGAAAACGACGCGGAGACGATCCGGGGTGCGTTTCTTTACCCCGGCTTTTTCCTCTAGTGGCCTGAATTTTCACCTTAAGCTGAACTACAAGCGCCACGCGGCCATTGGGCAGGCCGCTTCGCTTCATTCTGTACTTTCTCGATCCGCTTTTGAAAGACGCTCATGGCGTCAACCGCCTGTCGAGGTAATCGGACTACTTGCACCAGCCGTGGCCCCGCTATACAGGCAATTATCGAAGTTGTTAGCCACAAATTAGGGAGGTTGTGCAATCGCCATTGAGCGGTTCGTCGGCAATTAACCAGCACTAGCCGCCCACTTCATCCTTAGCGGTGACGTTTTGTGAGTGTTCTAGTTGCTTGAAGCGTGAGGCTTTGGCAATAGCCACAAAGTTACGGACCCGTGACAAGCACATGACAAGCGGATGCCTGGGGATGGTTAGGATCTGCTTTCGACAACCACACACCCCCACATGTCAAACATACGAAGGTCGCCGCGATACTCGTCTTTATCCCTGAGGGACGTGGTTTGCCTGTGCGCTGACAGTTCTGATGAAGAAGCCTGGGAGGAGTTTATTGGTCGTGTCGGGAGGCCGATCAGCGTTACGGTGATGCGGACTGCTTCGCTGTGGGGGAAGTCTTCCCGATCTGTGGTGGAAGACCTGGTCCAGGCAACCTACCTCAAACTCTGGGAAGAGGGCGGACGGCGGTTGCGGGATTTCGCGGTTCAGCATCCCGATGCAATCCTCGGGTATTTGAAGAAGACGGCTGCTAACGCCACGCACGACTATTTCAGACATGGTCACAGCCAGTCATCTGGAGGAGATAATCCCCACGTGTCGACGAGTGACATTGATCCGGAGGCGAGGAACAATTCCCACGGTAGCGAAGAAAGAATCGCGTTCGGCGTTTTGTTGAACGAGGTCGATGACTGTCTGAAGCGCGCATTGACCGGGCCAGACCGCGAGCGGGATCGGATGATCTTCTGGCTTTATTTCCGGCAGGGGATGAGTACGAAGGAAATTGCTTCGCTGCCGACAGTTGGCTTGGGCACTAAGGGGGTGGGAAGCGTTATTGAGCGCTTAAAACGCTGCCTCAGAGGGCAGATTCTCGGGCCGGAGACCGAACCGGCTGAAAACGTTCAAGATGTCAAAAGCAAAGTCCTCAGGGAAGTCGTTCTAGATTTGTATACGCCTGGAATATGAAACGTCCGCTGGGTAAGCACATCGATACGCGGGAGCTCGGCATTTTGGTACCCTCAATCGCCCAAGACACGTCCGGGGTTTCTCCGGATGCTGTTCTCGAGATCCAGTTTCATGTGGAGTTTTGTAGCGAATGCAGCAGGAAGGTCTTGGAATACCGACGGATATGGATCGGCTTATCGAACGCGAAAGTTTCAGAAGCAGCGCCGCCAGAAGTTCATTGTCCGAAGGATGTCGACTGGCATGAAGTCGCCGCCGGCTTGTGGCCTGAGCTCAAGGCGCGGCAGCTAATCGTGCATGCCGCGATCTGCAGCCATTGCGGTCCGTTGCTTCGTGCGGCGACCTCGGTAAGCGACGACGCCACTGCCGAGGAGGAAGAACTGCTAGCGCAGCTTACCCCTCCGGCGCGGCCAGTCAGCGAGCCTCGGCCAGCTTTGCTTGGAGTCGGCAGCGAAGCCCGGATTTTCCGAAAGTTCTTGCAGTGGAGAGTTCTTGCGACAGCAACGGCTCTAAGCATAGTCATAGCAGTCATCGCGACCTGGCAGCTCACATCGTCCGTCGCAATGTCAGGCACACAGTTTGCCGACTTCGCAGTCGATACGCATGCCCAATACGCTCAGGGAAGCCTTTCTCTGGAGGTTCGGTCGGATTCGCAGCAGGCAGTCAACCAGTGGCTCAAAGATAACTCTGGGTTCGCGCCTACCCTGCCAACATCCCTCGACGCGACGAGCGAAGGCCGGCCATATCGGTTGCAGGGAGCAAGAATGATTCTTGGAAGGAGGGCTGCCTACATCGCTTATCAAATGAAAAGCGGCCCGGTGAGCCTGGTTGTGACCCCCGATTCGGCTGCCGTCGCTTCCGGGGGGATGGAGGTCCACTCCGCAAAGCTGAGTTTTCATTATCGGAGCGTGAAGCGGTACAAGGTCGTGACCTGGTCGGCGCATGGACTGACGTACGCGTTGGTATCGCAAGAGGGAAGTCGTACACAGCAGTCATGCATGGTTTGCCACTCGGCGCTCAGAGACCGCGACCTGAGCCAGGTTCCGACTCCGTTGTTGGGCTCCGAGGTCACCCCGCTCCAGCTTCGCCGACAATAACCACCTACCCACATACAGCAGTTCATTCCAAGTGGATCCCAATCCGGGCGAATCGCCCGATGCTTCACGGTTTGGCGCCGGGGGGAAATGACCGTCCATGTTAGTTACGTTCAAGTTGGGTTTGGGCGCAATCTGATCGGAATGAGGATCACAGGATCGTGTACGAAATCTGCATCATGAAGCAAAGTTACTTCGTTGCTCCTTTGCGAAAAGTAAACTCAGCAGCCATTTCGTTACGTCTGGTGAGGGGTTGCTGCCCGGGCGATCGTGGGAAGTTTCGGGAGGAACGGATTTCGAGAGCTTGCGCCAGCACTGGAAGATCGTTGAACACTAAGGTTTCACAACGAGAGAGGCGAACCCTGAAATAAATTGGATCTTTCGTTTGAAGTCGGGGCAACGAGTGAACCTGTTCGGGAAGAAACTCGGGATGCTCCGGGAAGCCAATATGTGACAGCAACTAGATGTGGCGGCTGCAATTGGGGAGGGCGAACATCGCGCTCTCCCCAGAGAGAGGACAAGTACTTTGAATCAAGGTTCAACATGGGGCGCAGCGGTGGGCGTATCGTGTGAGGAGATAACCCTGGTCCACGCCTACAAAAATGGAGATGGAGATGCCTTTGAGCAGCTGGTGAAACGCTACGATTCCAGGTTGCTACGCATCGCCCAGCACATTACTCACAATCGCGAGGACGCACAGGACGCCGTGCAGGAAGCATTTCTCAAGGCATTCCGAAACTTGAACAACTTCTGCGAGGATTCACTGTTTTCCACCTGGCTGATCCGCATCACGGTCAACGAATCACTCATGAAGCTGCGAAAGCAGTGCCCGATCAAAGAAATTGCCGCAAGCGATATTCAGGAGGGAGGTTCGTTTCAGTTCGTTGTGGCTGATTGGGCACCGAATCCCGAGGAGCTCTACACGAGCGGCGAGTTGCGGGATATCCTGCGAGACGAATTGCAGAAACTGCAGCCCACGTTGAGAGTGGTTTTCGTATTGAGAGATATCGAGGAGATGTCAACACACGAGACGGCCGAGATCCTTCAGTTAACGACGGTTGCGGTCAAATCACGTTTATGCCGCGCCCGTATGCAGCTTAGCCAGCGCCTGACTCGCTACTTCCGGCTCGTGGCGACAGCATCGCGCAGTTGAGTTGTTCTCAGCGCAAGCGGCGCACACCTCTGCTCATTCCCCAGTTGGTCATTGCTAGCGCGACGTTGCTTCATCGTTGCCTAGACTTCATCATCGGCGCGCCTCATTTTCTCCGCGTGTGAAAAAACTCTGCATATGAGAAAAGCAAAGTTCATTGGGATCTCGTCGTGTCTATTGAAGGCGATCGTGATTTAGAGCAAAGGCTCAGCGAAGCTGCTGGCAATTCGTTCGTGCAACGGGCTCCGAATGGACGGAGATGATGCTGTCGGGAGCCGCAAGAACGAATGAAAATGTCGCCTTCTGCAAATATCAAACACTCAAGGAGTAGCCACAATAATGAAGAGAGTCACTCAATCACTTGTAACCCTGGTTGGGCTCGCGCTCGTAAGCGTGAGCGCAATGGCCCAGAACACAACCTTCAGCATGGTCCGATCCGCGGGCGCAAGCGCCCTGCCAAGCTGCATTCCCGATGCCAAGGGTCGGGTAACGATCAACTCACTGGGTAACGTCGAAGTCATGCACATGGAAGTTAGCGGTCTGCCGCCGAAGACTGAATTCGACGCCTTCGTAATCCAGCTGCCGAATCCTCCCTTTGGTCTTTCCTGGTACCAAGGTGACCTGACCACAGACGAGAGAGGCAATGGAGTCGCCGATTTCATAGGTCGCTTCAGCATCGAGACCTTCATCGTCGCGCCGGGGAGCGGTCCTGCGCCAGTCGTACATCAGCAGCCAATTCCGGACGCCAACTCGAATCCGGTGACCGGACCGGTGCATACCTACCACGTCGGGCTCTGGTTTGGATCGCCGGATGCTGCAAATAATGCAGGATGCGGCAATGGCGCGACGCCCTTCAACGGCGAGCACAACGCGGGCATTCAGGCGCTCAGCACGCGTAACTTCTCCAATGCCAACGGTCCCCTGCGCAGGATCCACCAGTAGTTTTCGACCCTTACATCTTCGGCAGATGGGGCCCCGACAATGTTCGGGGCTTTTTTGTTTGCTGGATTCCGTGTAACCCGCGAGGGCACAATTCCAACACCCTGAATGGCAACCAAAAAGCACCGTGCTGGTCACGCGATATGAGCAACAGATCATTATTTTTTCTCAGAAAAAGCAAACTCCCCGGCGGTTTCGTTCATGTCAGGTAGGGCGACGACGCGTATCTCGTCGACGATCTCAATAAAATCAGGGATTTTTCAACATGCTCTCTCAAGGGCTCGTATGGGTTCTGCTCTGATGGTTTTCGTTATCTTCTGGATGGGAAATAGGCGCGAAGTTCCAGACTTATCGTTCGATTGCACTCCGGTTACCGGCGCGTAGGTTGACTCCACGCCGGTGCCGGGCGCGGGCAGCGAGTGGTTTACCTTGGGGGGGCCAACCTCGCTTCGCCCGCGCTGGCAGGAACCGTGAACCCACCGGAAACAGGGTCAGCGCCAGCGCCAATTTGGCGGTTACCATGGATTTCAAACGACATCAACAGTGTGCTTTTGAGGTCCTCCCGCCGGATCTCGGCCGGGGTAGGTTGGGACCTCTGCGAGGGAATTAGGGAACATCAAAGCAAGATGGCGAATAACATCCGTGAACAGCTCCCAACCGCAACAGCAATTTGCTGTCCTGTCTACTGTCCCATTTCTGCAGAATGAGAACGCCGTGGATGCGCTCAGGTGATCTTCTGCGGCTGAAAAGAAATGGGGTTAGTCTAGAGGGACTCGCCGCGGCGAATTCGTAATCGGCAGGTCATCGGTTCAAGTCCGATCGTCGGCTCCATCCCTTTCGCTTCGTCGAGGTTCTTTCAGTTGGTACAGGACTCCAAGGTTGTACCAAGCCAACATTCTTTGTGGGTCGAGAGAACCTTTCAGCCGCGAACAACTCTCTGCCCCGAACGGCAGGGTTCAGGGTATTGGCCACGCTAAATGCCCATCAGCATTGTTCAGAGTAGAACGAATGATTTTCAACTTAGCACAGGGTTATTGGCGAAACCAAGCGATTGCACTCAAAACCCTCAGGCGCGAACCCAGGTCAGGGCAAGTGCTTTTTGAAGTCCCCATAGAACTCATCGCTGTATTTTCCATGCCGGCTGAACCGGATGGTTCCATCGGGGCCAACGATAAGCAGATATGCATCCGCCTCGCCAGGCTTCGTGAATCCAGCAGCCTGTTTCCAGTCTTTCTCGTCGTGGACAAGGGGTAGGAATTTGCTTTGTTCAGTCTTTGGGATGCCGCCACGCATGCCATGCAGGATCATCGGACGGATCAATCGGGGTGCCGACTCCAGCATCGCGATCTGATATACGATGACTTTCCCATCGATGACGCTCGGCTCTTTAGCTAGCTTGCGTGCGAATGGGCCACACTGGTCGCCTCCCTCCCGACTGAAGCCGATAATGAGGATTGCGGGCCTTCCGGCGAAATCGGACGGAAGGGAGACTGGATTCCCGTTCAAAGCAGCAGCGGTGACATGCGGAATGGATTGCCCAACGCCCTCTGCAACTAAGATCAGAAGCAGGACGAGTGTTGGGGGTACGATCTTGTAACAGATTCCAAAACAGTTCACGGGGATGCTCACTAGCTATCGCAATCAGGCACTCAAATTCTACCGTCGTGTGGAGAGCCACTCAATGCGTGTAATGGTCGAGCTTTCAGGGCTTTTCCGGACACGGGGCACCCATCGAAGGTCTTCGTCGCCTTGCACAAGAAAACAAAGTGGAGTAGGTTGCTCCAGGCCATTGCAAGTGAGGCAACCATTGTCGTCCCACTCACGCAATCGCTGACGGATTGTCTCTATGCCGACCTTGGCGGGAGACTGTTCTGGACCGTGCACCACGGTGCTCGGCATGGCCCCAATTTGGAGGATTGCAATGCGCCTCAACATAACGTACTTCAGTTTCTTCTTAACTATCTGTATGGGCCTGACAACCTCGGCCGCCGGCGATGAAGGCCATCACCATGCACTAACTGAGAAAGAGGTAGGTTCCGTGAACTTCGCGAATTCGTGCTCGAAATCCGTTCAAAACGACTTTCAGCGAGCCGTTGCACTCTTGCACTCGTTCCAGTACGAGCAAACCCGTGACGCTTTCACCGCTATTTCCAAACTCGACCCTCAATGTGCCATGGCTCAGTGGGGAGTCGCCATGTCCCACTATCACGGGCTCTGGCATAACGGTGACATCAACGCTGGACGTGGGGCGCTCCACAAAGCCCAGGCCATTGCGCTGCACAACAACACCACTACTGCTCGCGAACACGCATACATTGACGCGCTCGCCGAGTTCTATCAAGAGGACGGCAAGGACGAGTATGCCCATTCCCAGGCGTACGAACAGAAAATGGCGGCATTGCAAGCTGCCTATCCTGACGACACTGAAGCCGCCATCTTCCACGCATTAGCCTTGGACGTGACCGCTCCCAAGACCGACAAGACCTTCTCCAACCAGCGTAAGTGTGGGGAGATACTGGAGCCGATATTCGCCAAGGAGCCCGACCATCCGGGTGTTGCACACTACATCATTCACTGCTATGACAATCCAGTTCTGGCGGAGAAGGGATTAGGTGCGGCGCGCAAGTATGCCACCATCGCGCCGGGATCGGCACATGCCAATCACATGCCGTCACATCTCTTCACGCGTGTGGGTTCGTGGGAAGAATCCATCCACTCCAACCTGCGTTCTGCTGAGCTCGCCGCAGAAGCGGAAGCTACCTCTCAGAATGGGGAGGCCCGTGATCAGCGTTTGCATGCCATGGACTATCTGGAATATGCGTATCTGCAGCGCGGGCAGGTAAGTGATGCCAAGGCAGTCCTTGACGAGATGAATTCGTTGCCTCTAGACCGCGGCACTGCCCTGACTCTGACTGGTGACTATGCAACCGCGGCCATTCCTGCCCGTTACACCATCGAACTTGGGAAGTGGGAAGATGCAGCCCGCCTGCGACCCGTCGTCGGCAGTGTCCCGTGGGCGCAGGCCATTACCTGGATGGCCATTGGCATCGGCGCTGCCCGCTCGAATGATCTAACCCGTGCCGCCACCGCCGAACACGGCCTCGCGACTCTGCGTGACTCCGCGCAACCCAAGAGTGATTACTGGTCCAAGCAGATCGAGATTCAACGCCGTGAAGTAGCCGCCTGGATCGCACAAGCATCGGGAAAGCCGGAGGATGCACTCACGGGCATGCGTTCGGCAACCGAACTTGAAGAGAGTATGGATAAAGACGCGGTCACTCCGGGCGCTATAGTTCCTGCCCGCGAACTGCTCGCCCAAATGCTGTTGCTTCAGAACCGTCCCCAAGACAGCCTCAGAGAGTACGAAACTGTTCTGAAGACCACTCCGAACCGTTTCAATGCGCTGTGGGGCGCAGGGTTCGCAGCGGAGTCGGCAGGGAATTCGAGCGCCGCTCTACCCTACTTCCGACAACTGATAGACATTGGGGCTGGTCGAGAGCGGACCGAACTCGAAACTGCGCGTAAGAAGGTCGGCGGGGTGGCGCAGAACTAAAGTCATTCGTGAGAGATTGGTGTTGACTGATGGGAGCGACATTGCAGTCGCTGGTGTCAATCCCTTGGTATGAGGCTGAGTCGGCGGTCAGTGTCATTAAGTCGGTAATTGGGGCTGAATTTCCGCCGCCTCCAACCTTCTGTAGCCAAGCCCAGGGCGTGTCGTTTCCAAAGGCGATCTACACTCCTGATCCTCCCTATACGGAAGAGGCGAGGAGAGCAAAACTCTCAGGTTTCTGTGTTTTGAGCCTAATTGTTGGAACTGACGGCTTGCCGCGAGATGTCAAGCTCACACGTGCTCTGGGAAGCGGATTAGATGAGAAAGCAATCGAGGCTGTCAGACAGTGGAAATTCGATCCAGCGCGTAGGAACGGTGTACCCGTTGCCGTCAAGATAGACGTCGAAGTCCTGTTCCGGTTGTACTAAGCCACATCATCGGACGCAGCACAAGGTATTGCGGACGGTCAGATTACGTTATCAGACGAAGCAGGCAACCCTTCTACTCTGGATTGCACCAAACAGGTACTCTGCTAAAGCAGTGAACCCCTGCGCCACAGGTCGATTGTTCCGTCATTCTCAATTGCCGATTCTCGTGGCGGTGTTTTCTCTGCTTTCCGGCTGCGGTGGGGGAACATCCAACGACTCTCAACTGAAGAAGCAAGTACACCTAACAGTTACGGTTACGGGCAGCGGCACATTGACCAGTGCGCCAGCTGGAATCAACTGCCCGGCGACTTGCAGCGCCTCATTCCTCTCTGGCACAGCGGTGTCCCTGAACGCTTCGCCAGTTTCTGGGTATAAGTTGAGTAACTTTGGAGGAGCCTGTAGTGGCTCATCTTGCAGTCTCGTTGTGTCCAGCGATACCTCCGTCTCCGCCACTTTCAGCCCTATCCCGCCCGCGCAGGTTACTGTTACTCTGTCGGGGAGTGGAACGGTTATCAGTAGTCCAGCTGGAATCGACTGTCCCGGGACTTGTACGGCGAGCTTCAGCGATGGCACGGTTCTGGCGTTGTCGGCGTCAGCCGCTCCCGGGTACAACTTTCCTGGCTTTAACGGAGCGTGTTCGGGTGCCACGTGTCAGCTCAGTGTCGCTGGTGGACAGATGTACAACGTGGATGCCACGTTCGCCCCGATTCCTCCGCCGCAGGATATCACCGCGATCAATCACATCATTGTTCTGCTTCAGGAAAACCGCTCTTTCGACCATTACTTCGGGCAGCTAGCGAATTATTGGCAGGTCAGTGGCTATCCGCAGGCGACCAACGGAACGACATTTGACGGGGAGCCGACAAATGCGTTGAACCTCGATCCCAATGGTGACCCGGTTTCGCCCTTCAATCTGCAAACGGGATGCACCGAGAACCCGAGCCCGTCATGGAATGAGAGCCACGGCGATCGCAACCAGTTCGATCCGGCAGATTCAACTACCGCTCCGATGGACGGCTTCGTTCACACAGCCGCGAAGGACGCTGCTGGCTTCAACCTCTACGACGTACTCGGGCATCGAGCGATGGGCTATTTCGATGGAAGTCAGTTGAACTACTACTACTTTATGGCGTCGAACTTTGCGACTTCCGACCGCTGGTTTGCGCCCGTGATGACCCGGACCCAGCCGAATCGAATGTATCTGTATGGTGCAACCTCACAGGGGCATGTGAACGCCCTGAGCACGACCAACAGCCCTCCCTTGACCGCCCAGACAATCTTCCAATTGATGCAGAACAACGGTGTTAGCTGGAGGCTTTACGTTCATCCGGATTCGAGCGGCTGTACGACAGCATCCTGTTTGTACTCCCACAGCTATTTAAGCCAGTTCACGTATGGCAAGTACGTGCTCAACAATCTACCGAATCAGCTTGCGCCAATTTCTCAACTGCTGAACGATATGCAGAATGGCACGCTTCCTCAGGTATCGTTCATTGAACCTGCGGGATACGTGGGTTTGGACGAGCACTCACCAACGGTTGACTCGACCGGAGCAGGTACGATTCAGGCAGGGGCGGCCTATGTTCAAAGCCTGATTGACACACTGATGTCGAGCCCGTCATGGAAGGATTCTGTATTAATTTTCAGCTACGACGAGCCGGGCGGGTTCTACGATCACGTGCCTCCGCAGCCTGCTATAGCCCCGGATAGCATCCAGTATCCAACCGACATCCTGAGCACTGATATATGTGCCAATAACACAAGCCCGGTGTGCGGGTTCTTTGTCACTGGATTTCGAGTTCCGCTAATCATCGTGTCGCCGTTCACGAAGCCGAATTACGTGTCGCATACAGTCATGGACTACACGGCCATCTTGAAGTTCATTGAGACACGGTTCAGTTTGCCGAGCCTGACCGCTCGCGATGCTGCACAGCCGGACATGGCAGAGTTCTTCGATTTCATGAACGTGCCATGGGCAACGCCCCCTAACCCACCACAGCAGGTGAAATCGCTCCCCTGCATTATGGAAGCTCTGAACTCGATCACAGTCTCGCCGAATCCAGCTCCGGCTGGAGGACAGGCTACGGTTTCGCTCAGCTTGTCCAAAAATGCCATTCAGAACGTCACCGTCGCTTTGTCGAGTGACCAACCGAATGTAGTGCCCCCGAGTACCCAGATAGCGAATGGCACCTCGTCCACAACCCTCAACATTAGCGTCCCAAGCGGGATCACCTCGCTCACCATCACTGGTTCGATTGCTGGAATCTCAGCCAGTACAACCGTTCCCGTGCAGTGAGGCCAATTCCATAGGCAGACAGGTGTTTCTTGCGACTAGGCTGCTTGGGTGCGACGCCGACCTTGTCGGCGAACGGGACCAGCAACGGTATCCTATGGGTCGTCGAGCCGGCGAAAGCAATTCTGCATGCCTACAGCGCAAACAATCTCGCCACTGAACTGTACAACGGCAATCAAAATAGCGCCCGCGATGCGCTTGGATCGAATGTGAAATTTGCACCGGTCACAGTCGCAGCAAGTGTGAGTGAAAGGATGGTGATCCTTGCTTTACTGCTACGAAGACTTTATTTCCGTCCAAATGCGGTCTCGCAGCCGCTGGGCTTCGGGTGTCAACGGTTGCGCCCATTCCCCGCGGTCAAAGACCTCTTCTGGCGGGTAGAGCGTGGGACAGTTGCGGGTTGAGTCGGGCAGCAGCGCCTTGGCAGTGCCATTTGCGGTCGCGACCCTGGTGTAGTCGGCGGCGGCGGCGGCGACTTTGGGACGCAGCAAATAGTTGAGGAATTGATGTGCGAGGTGAGGCCGCTCGCTTTCCCGAAGGATCACGGCACAGTCACAGTAAAAAGGAAAGCCCTCTTCAGGATAAGCAAAGGCCAGATTGGGGTCGGCGTCTATTGCCTGTTGTGCGGTTGTAGCCCAGAGTTGTGCCGCCAGTACGTCGCCCGAGACAAGTTGGTCCCGCACTTCCGCATTCAGATAGGCTTGTAGCAGAGGTTTTTGTGCCAGAGCTTCTTGCTTGGCGCGTTGTAGCTCCCCGGGGTTTGTAGCGTTGAAGGAGAGGCCGATTTTCTTTAAGCACGCCCCGAGCATATCCTCCGGATCGTCCAGCATGGTGAGTCGGCCCTTCAGGCGGGTGTTCCACAAGTCCGCCCAGCGCCTTGGCGCAGGTTGCACGCTTCGGCTATACGCGATCCCTGTCCCAAACCACATATAAGGGACATTCCATTGGAGTTCACGATCCCACATGGGCACACGGAATCGTGGATCCAGATTGGGCAGATTAGGCAGCCATTCATGGCGAAGCGGCTGGAGCAGGCCGTAGTCGAGCATTGGCTTCAAACGCGTGTAGGTCGGAAAGACTACGTCCCATCCGGAGTTGCCTGTGACCACCTTGGCGAGCATCTCCTCGTTGCTCTCATACGTCGCGTAACGCACCCGCACTCCGAACTCCGCTTCAAAATTGGAGATGGTGTCCGGGGCGACATAGGCGGACCAGTTGTAGACGTTCAAATGGGGTCGAGAGTCTCGACTACAACCGGCCAAGGCGGCCAAGCCTAGCAGAAAATATCGCCGGTTCATGCTTCGCGAACCCGCTCAAAGATCAGGATCAAGATTCCGATGAATACCGTAACCAGCGCTGAGATCGCATTGATGACTGGACTGGCGCCCCGTCGTGCCATGGCGTAGATCACCATCGGTAGTGTTTCGGAATCGACGCCCGCTACCATGCTGGTGATGACATAATCGTCGAAGGATACAGTGAGCGCCAACAGCGCGCCCGCAACAATGCCGGGAGCAAGCGCGGGGAGGATCACGTAGCAGAAAGCCCCCCACTCATTTGCTCCCAAGTCCATGGCAGCCTCCTCAAGGCTCCTGCTCAATGTCCGAAGTCTGGCCGAGACTACAATCACCACGTACGCGATTGAAAACGCGACGTGCGCAAGAATTACCGTGTACAGGCCAAGATGCCAATGCAGCCAGCGGAAGATCCACTGAAACAGCGCTAACAAGGATATCCCGGTAACGATTTCCGGGGTAACAAGAGAAAGATAGAGTGTTCCCATCAGGACGCGCGAGCCGCGTTTCCAAAGACCGTACGCGCAAAGGGTCCCCACAACCGTTGAAATCAAGGTCGCGCAGACAGCGATGATGATGCTGTTCCAGGTTGCCTCCATGAGTTGGGGGTCACGGAAGATGGCGCGATACCACTCCAGCGAAAAGTGTTCCCACACGGTAAAGCGCGATGAGTTGAAGCTGAAAACCGCCAGCGTGAGGAGGGGCAGGTGCAAGAAGGCAAGAAAACCGACTGCATACACTGCCAGCCAGCGCTTCATGACAGGTGCTCAGTTTCCCGCCGCAAGAACTCCCACACCAGCAGCGTGACGAGCAGCATCAAGAGCGCTGAAACTGCCGAGCCAAACGGCCAGTCGCGTCCGGTCGTGAACTGGTTCTGGACGAGATTGCCCACCAGCACAGTACGTCCGCCGCCGAGCAAGTCCGGCGTGAGGAAAGCTCCCAGACAAGGAATGAACACCAATACGGCACCCGCGATGATGCCAGGACGCGCGAGCGGAACGATCACGCGCAGCAGCGTGGCCCAGGGGCGTGCGCCCAGATCAGCGGCGGCTTCCGGGAGCGACGGATCGAGCCGCTCGAGCGTAGCGTAAATAGGCAGGACCATGAAAGGGAGGTATGCATAGACCAGTCCCAGAAGCACTGCTCCATCGTTATAAAGCAGTGGGAGCGGGCTGTGGATGATCCCCAACTTCTGTAGAGCGGTGTTGATGAGGCCCGTATCACGTAGTAGGAATAACCAGGCGTAGGTGCGGACCAGAAAACTCGTCCAGAACGGCAGCATTACAAGCTGTAGGTAAAGATTTTTATGTTTGACTGAGCGTGATATGAATAGCGCCGCTGGAAATGCCAGGAGCAGGCAGAGTCCTGTCGCGGCAAATGCCATGATAAAGGAGCGCAGCAGAATGGTTGCATAGAGAGGATCAAAGAGCCGCTGGTAATTCTCTAGCGTCCAAGGCTTTGCCACTCCGCCGTAGTAGCCTCGCGTCAGGAAGCTGTAGCCGAAGACAATAGCAAGCGGGGCCCCGAAGAGCCCCGCCATCAATACCCATGTCGGCATGACAAACCAGAACCGAAGCCTCATAAGACCGTGATTTCATCCGCCGGGTTCCAGCAGAGGTGGACGTTTTGGCCAGGATGGAAAA